>VFQO010000018.1_pt1 | contig 250776 bp, 228 predicted proteins | sample 3512331 | NCBI WGS metagenome assembly VFQO01 (sample SAMN10412371, study PRJNA504923) | tailings metagenome | isolation source: Replicate 3 from Balatoc abandoned mine | place: Philippines: Itogon, Benguet | collected 2017-08-28 | reverse complement strand
TACATCCGTTCTGCTATCGGTTTGCAGGTCATCAATACGAAACGCTAACAGAGCCATTCTTTTTGACTCGTATGCCAACAAGCTGATTTGAGATCGAGTAAACATCATCAAATAATGAAAACTTTGCCTCGTTGAGTCGCTCGCCAAACCGATACATAGCACTGATGAATGCAATCACTTGATTAGAATTTGATTCAAACTCAAGTTGTAGGGTGTGAAGTAGTTTAAAGTATTCAGCCTCGGTGACCCATTCCGCACGAACGCTCTTATCTCGTACTTCATTGCATATTAAATAAATGTCATCGAATTCTTCGTTGACATTTTCGGCCAGATAATCAATGTAAGAGTTAAGGCCAGAGACGAAAATTTGTCTGTCTTCTTTTTCGTTGATCGACTCTTCAAATACTTTAACCATAATTTCTATGTCATCTGTTTCCAATTCCTCGAAAAGTATATCTCCGGCGATCTCTGTAAATTTAAATGCCGCGCCAAGGTACCTCGCTACTGTACTCGCTTTTAATTTCCTACTTTGGTTCTGATCTACAGAATTAATTGCCCACTGGATGATTTCTGCATAGTTTCCCATTGCATATTTAAAGGACTCATCTCTTTTAATTTTTTCAAGTTGTACTTTTGTTATTTTCCAATCAGCATGATTCAATGCAGCGTAGATATTCCTCTTTAATCTTTTAAAGAACTGTGATTGGTCACCTTGGTTGGCTCGATTGAGAGTCTTGATCGGTCTTGCAGCTTGTTTTTTATCCGCTATTTTGCTGTCACACTTGTCATTAAGTATGAAAATTGAAGTCCAGTTGGTGCTTGTTGTGGGTGGGGAGCTTTTGAAATTGTTAGCTAGGTATGCGGGTTGTTCAAAAAGTGCGATATCGAGGGCTTCATTCTGAATTCTCAAAAGCAAGTCTTTTGGATTTTCATTCTCAGTTAAGCAAAAAATTTGTAAGAGTTCATCATCGATTTCGTTGATGTTAAGAGTTTTAAAAAGTGTACAAAAGTTGCAGTCATACATCCAGCTAGCGAGTTTAATCCGGTAACACTGATGCCTTGTCTCATTTGAGAATTGATGTCGTCTTGCTATCTCAAGATATCTGTGCTCCTTTTCATTCTCGACTATACGCGTCCAGTTCTGATCAAAGAGTTTTTGTAGGTCTTTTGGGTTCAGCAAGTTGTATCTATAGATCAACTCCACCACGCAGCAAAAATCGTAGGTTTGACCTTTTAAAGTATTTCTATTTGCTCTAAGCCAACTTTCAAATTTGTCACGCGTTCTGTTGTTAATGAATAAATTAGCGCTTGGAAATATTTGCTTTATTTCATATGTGTCAAGGACGAGATCCCAGCCTACTTCTTTCAGTGCTTGGTTGATTCGTTTGTTGCCTAGTGCGATTTCACTCCTTGTCAATTCCTTAAGGAAATTCTGTTTGAAATTCAATTGCAATCGATTTATTTGGATCACCTGTTCAGGTTCACCTGTTCCTGATGACGCCAATTCCTTGAGGCAGGCTTCTGTGGCCTTAATTTTAGAAATTAGCTTATCGTAAACTCGATCCGATTCCTGTTCTCGATTGATCTTTCTCAGTTCGCGCCCCCACAGCTTTGGGAATTCCACTGAATTTCGTGTCTCCCCTTCGAGGTCAAGGCTCAGTTTCACAATCAAATTATCAACTGCGCTCCAGAAATTATTGGTGTCTATATACAGGTTTGATGCGATCTCCTCTGCGTACTTGGCGATTTCGTTGATATCGTTTTTTCTGCAGCGATTTGATGTCGGTCCATATACCATCCTAAGCGTGTCGGAGTGTCCGGCGAACGCCATTGTTAGCTCATTGCATTGGCTGGCTGCATGTAACTGTTGTATCCAGTGATGCCTGAAACAGTTTTGAGCATCTACTGCTTCATGGGCGAACTCCAGAAAAGTCAGTTTAGGGTTTACTTCGCTTACATGTACCACATGTGATCTATTGCTATCCGGGAGGAATAGCGCAGTTATGGGTGCATTTATAGTGCTCGAAACTTCACTGCATGCTTCTAGGTATTTCTTTACACTCGCCGGAATGTGTTCAATTGCCTCTAGCTTTTGACGAAAGCGAGAAAAATGCTGTATCTCCTCTTTGAGCTTGGTGGGAATGTATACGATTCGTCCTTCTTCATATCCTTTTACATATTTATCTTGGATATAAGCCAGTTGACCATTAAGATCTAAATCTGCAGGTTCCTGAATTCCTGTGCTTACAGGGCGTCGGCCTAAAAATATGAGTTCACTCATCCATATACGTTTTGAAGCTAGGTTTACCAGATCTGTCCAATGATATTTCTTGGTCTCTAGATTTTTTGCAGCTTCATTAAATCGATTTGAGATGGTTCTCGTGAAAGATGCGATTCCCGCGGTTGTGAAGGCAATTTCGCTACCACAGGTATTAATGCCATCTTTTATTAAGGCTGAATACGCAGTCATTGCGGAAGTAGACTGGTCGGGACGGGCTAGTGCAAGTTCAGCGATGGCCGCATTGTTGAATTGCGAATTTAGTAATCCGTATGATTGATAGCGTAGAGATTTCAGATTAAAGAAGCTTGAATCAAACAACTCATCGAATAAGTGCTTTTCAAGAGATTTTTCTTTTTCGGCAAGATTTTCCGGTCCTTTAATGATCTCGCTCCAATCGTGCTGCAGGTCTTGTAGAGCGATGGGGCCAGATTCACATCGCTTGAAGAGTAGTTGATGTAGATTGCTTTGAAAGCCCTTGATGTCGATCCTCAAATACTCACCGAGTTTGAAACAATACTTTTTCAGTTCTTGTGGAAGAGCTCTAGAATTGATGCGCTTTGGCCTGGCTCGACAAAGCTCAAGTTTTCCTTTCTCAGTACGAAAATGCCAGTCTTTGAAACCGGATTCTGCGTCGTTTGCTGTCACGGGTAGTTGTATGACTTCGGTAGCTGAAAGACCGGTCATCATCACAGTTTCCAGAACTAGCGCTTTTAGTTGGCTACGTGCTGTGAATCGGTTCTTCAGATCATTGAGGTAAGTTTCAAACTTGGTTTTTGCTTCTGCTGGCCAAAAGTGGTTGTGGTGATGATCTACCCGAAGTAGGTTTTGACTGATTCGGAATGCTCGACCGAGATTTGCCCTTGCGGCCCCGTTTTCTCTAGTCGCAACTTTGGCGTGCTGAACAAAGACACCATCCCCATTCGTCTGGCGTTCGTCATTCCATGGCGAGGATTCATCAAATTGAGTCAGTTTGATTTCATTGAACTCAACACTAGTTATCCCTTTAGCCGAAATACCCTGAAAATGGTCATTGACAAGATTTGTTAAAGCCTGTGCCACAGCCTTTATTGATTTTATGCCTGATGGGATTTCAGTTTTGATCGCTTCGCTCAACAATAGAGCCCATAGCTGGATTTTGCTTTTTATATTGAGTGAATTGTCAAGCCTCGTGTATCGCTCGACGATTGTGCCGTTAAGTGCTCCCCGGCCTGTTAGTGCGCTAATGAGAACTTTACTTATAAGTTCAATGTTCCTGTCTCCGAGAGTGCCCTGTTCTCTGGCTGTAAAGGCTCGTTCCAGCAAAAAGAGACGAAGCTGACTGACCTCAAATGCTTTTTGAATAAACTGGTTTTGGTTGGCTGTAAAAAGTAAGTCCCGAAGGTTCTCATAACCCGTTCCGTCAAGGGTCTCAGCAAAAAAATGCTTGGGATTTGATCCTCTGCGATCTCCATAAAACGGAATAAGATCTGACAAGCTTATTGTGATTGGGAGGGCAGTGCTAATCGAAGAGTCACCGTCTCCTTCGACATTGATCCCATCGTTTGCCAGGTACGCCAAAGCAAGAGTTGCGAATTTCTGGGAACTTTCGACGCCAAGCGGCTCTAGCCCGAGGAGTGTTGCAAGGGAGTTGTGGTTTGCTAACATGAAGGCTCGAGTGCATGTTCAATGAACCGATACTCAAGCTATCACCTTATGAGGTAAAAGTAAAATGTTATTAAAATGTGTTATTCGTTAAAATGCTTCCTTTTCTCAAATTTTACTTGCATAAAGTAAAAATAAAAAAATCAACAAAAACAATATTTTAGAAAATTATTCCTCGGAAGATTTTACGTTTAGTGTATTTTAAGACTATTAAAAAATAACGGACTTCTAAGCCAACAATATCAAGGACTTAGCGTGAGTAATCCGCTAGGTCCTTTTTCATTTATGATTTTGTTTCGTGTAGTTTGCAGTACAGGCAGTCATCATGACGAAGCGAAATTCGATGAAACAGGTCGTAAGCCCGGAACAATTGTCAAACCTGGATGAGTTGGTCGTTGACAAACGTTACGACAAGCGTGCAAAAGCCAAAAAAGCTCGACGCAATCGACATTACGAAAAACAGTTTTTGCGCAACGCAGTTACCTCCGGAATTCTTTCTGAAGACCCGACCTGAGCGATAAGTGACACGGTCAGTGTCAACATCGTGAGTTTGTGTCAGTTAGTCGACATTGGCAAATTCACACCTGTTCTACACTTTCTGAAACACATAGAAAGTGGAGACAGAGATGGGACGAACAGCCTCTTGTTTGGTATGGCTTTGTTTGCTTTTCTCCTTGGTGGGTTGCGTCGGTGGCGATGACAACGCCTCGGTGGCTGGAACACGAGTTCAACCCGGGCAAACTGACTCGAGGCTCGATCAATTCAACATTGCCAATCAATGCTTTTCAGTTGCTACCGCCGATGGACGCTTTCTGGAGGTCGGTTCTGGCAGCTATAGCCTCGGCAATGCACCTTCGCCCTTTTTTTTCAAGCCCAGTCGCTTGGGGCAATACTTGTTGTTGGATAGCGATGCAGGTTTTCTCGGGCTTTCCAATTCAAACCCTTTTAACCAAGCGCAACTAATCCAGTTTCTCAGAACCGGCACCGATTTTTTGTCTGGTCTTGGTGATCTCGCGGAAGTGATTGAGCCTTTGAAGCCGGTCAGTGATGGCGTGCGTCAGGCTGGAGAGTCTTTGGGTGAGGCCATCGATCAGCAAAGTGCAGTATCAAGCAGCGATACAACACCCTTTGCACAGGCTGAGCCTGGATTCTTGACGGTGTGGGAAATCATTCCTGCATCACAACAGAATTCATTTCGGTTTAGGCAACTGGTCACTCAACAGTTTCTGGCTGTTCAAGGTGAGGGGCTTGCCTTGGTGAGTGGCGAGGCAGAGGCTGGCTCGTTTGTGTTACAACCCGCGTCGGGGTGCGCCTTGTTTCCTGAGGCCGAGTTGAATGCCACTGGTACGCCGTTCAAGGGCACCACTTCGAATGGGGAAGTGGTGGGTTGGGTGGACACGCACATTCACATTGGAGGCAGCGAGGCGTTGGGGGGCAAGCTTGCGCATGGCCGCCCCTTTCACCCTTTTGGCATTACCAAGGCCTTGAACAGTTGTGAAGCTGACCATGGCCCGCAGGGCACCTTGGGTGTATTGGACAACCTGTTAGCCACCGGCAGCCCCGTCAACCAACACGCCACGGACGGTTGGCCCACTTTCAGTTATTGGCCCAACCCCAGGTCTCAAACCCATCACCAAACTTATTACATGTGGATGAAGCGCGCATGGATGGGTGGGCAACGCATTATGGTGAATCACTTTGTGGCCAATGAGGTGATTTGCCAGGTGTGGCCTTTGAAGGAACATGATTGCGATGAAATGGAAAGCGTGAAATTGCAAAGGCAATTGCTGCTGGATCTGGAGGAATATGTTGACGCCCAGGAAGGTGGTCCCGGAAAGGGATGGTTCAGGATTGTTTACGACAGCGCCACGGCGCGTGACGTGATCGCTGACGGCAAGCTTGCTGTGGTGATGGGTATCGAAAACGAAAAACTGTTCAACTGCGGCGAATTCATGGGCATGCCCGAGTGCACAGAGCAGCAAATTCTGGAGCGATTGGATGAGTTTTATGCGTTGGGTATTCGCAGCGTATTTCCTCTTCATATATTCGACAACGCGTTTGGAGGCACTGAAATTAGTCGCTTCACCAAGGATGCTGCGTTGATGCAGGTCTTCAATGCCGGCAATATTTGGGAAACTGGTCACCCATTTGCAAGCACGACCTGTGAAGACATCGACAGTGCTGAACCGGCGACAGTGGACAGCAAGGACTATGGTTTGTTTGAATTGGCTTTGCTGCAATTGACCAATACCCCGCCCACTCCCGAAGATGTGCCGGGACGGGAGTGCCAGCGCAATGCCCGTGGCTTGACGAAACTGGGTGATTTTTTAATCGATGCCTTGGCCAAGAAAGGCGTGATTGTTGAGACAGACCACATGGGCGCTCTGTCGCGCAAACGGGTATTGGCCATGATGAAGGAACGTGGCCTGCCGGTGGTGTCCGGACACTCCGGCACCATCAGCGCCGCGCGTGATAGCCAGCGCATCGTCGATTCGGGCGGACTAATTTCCAATTTGCCTGACAAACCTTCTCCCACTGCCGTGGACTATATTCAAAAATTGAGTGCTTTGTACCCGGCTGGCAAAGCACCTGCGAGCGGGTTTGGTTCAGACATCAACGGCATTCACCAGCAGGCAGATCCCCGTGCTGACGCAGCTGAAAAGCCCTTGGTGTATCCCTTCAAATCACCGATGGGTGACGTGGTGTTTGAGCGCCAGCGAACCGGTGAGCGCGTGTATGACTTGAACACCGATGGTGTGGCCCACTACGGCTTGTACCCGGATTACATCGCGGACATGATGATGCAACCCGGCGGTAAGCCGGCTGTGGCCACTTTGTTCCGGTCGGCTGAAGCGTATTTGCAGTTGTGGGAAAAGGTAGAAAAATTCAGCCGTAGCCGTGACTAGTTTGGACTATGCTGCAACGGTGTAACTTTTGATCGTTGCTGGCGAACTCTGTTCTGAGCCGCAAGCCAAAACTTCGGTTTCACGAATCCAAACTTTGAAACTTCGCAGGTTTGCGCCAATGAATTCTCGACTTCAACACATGCCCGCCCAAAGCGAGCACTTTCTTCGCACACCCTGTTTGGCGGGTAGCGACATTGAATCCAAGCGCGGCGAGTTGCTGCAATACTTTCATGCGAGTTTTGATCGCTACGAGTCGCTTTTTGAGTTGTTGAGCTGTGATGAGGCTTATTACAAAAAGCCGATTGGCTTACGCCACCCACTGATTTTTTACTTCGGCCACACGGCCACTTTTTTCATTAATAAATTTTTGTTGGTGGGGCTGATCGACCAACGAATTGATCCACGCCTGGAATCCATGTTTGCAGTGGGTGTAGATGAAATGAGTTGGGACGATCTGGACGATGCCCGCTATGATTGGCCCACTGTTGAAGAGGTGAGGACCTACCGCAACAAAGCTCGGGAGGTGATTGACCAGGTGATTCGCCACACGCCCTTTACCCTGCCGATCGGCTGGAATGATCCGTTTTGGGCGGTGGTGATGGGGATTGAGCATGAACATATTCACTTGGAAACCTCGTCGGTGCTGATGCGGCAACACGCCTTGCACTATGTGAAGCCACACCCTGCCTGGCAGCCATGTCAGAAAACCGGCGATGCACCGAGAAATGAAATGGTTGATATACCCGCAGGCCGCGTGGTGTTGGGACGTACGTTGAATGAGCCGATTTACGGCTGGGACAATGAGTATGGCCGTCACCAAGCCGATGTGCCAGCGTTTCAAACTACTCAATATTTGGTCAGCAACAGTGAGTTTTTGGAATTTGTGAATGCGGGTGGTTACGCCAATACACGCTATTGGGATGAAGAAGGCGTGAGTTGGAACGAGTTTGCCAAGGCCACGCACCCCACTTTCTGGGTGCGTGATACCGATGCGCAAGAATCTTGGAAACTTAGACTGCTTACCGAAGAAGTGCCCATGCCCTGGGACTGGCCTGTGGAAACGAACTACCACGAGTCGCGGGCGTTTTGCCGTTGGAAAGCTGAGCAAACTGGCCAGCCAGTGCGCCTGCCAACCGAGGATGAGTGGAACCGCATTTATGACCATGCACAGCTTGCAGATGTACCAGCCCACGCGCGGGCCAACGCCAATTTGCACCTGGACCATTGGGCATCAGGCTGCCCGGTAAACCAGTTTGCGCATGGAGACTTGTTCGATGTGGTGGGCAATGTGTGGCAGTGGTGTGAAACCCCCACTTACCCTTTTGATGGTTTCGATGTGCACCCGATTTACGATGATTTCACAAGCCCCACGTTTGACAATCGCCACAACATCATCAAGGGGGGCAGCTGGATTTCATGCGGCAATGAAAGTCGTCACGCTTCGCGCTATGCCTTTCGCAAACACTTTTTTCAGCATGCCGGTTTTCGTTATGTGGTGACCGACACCCCGGCCACCAACCCCTTGTCGACTTATGAAAGTGATGCGCTGGTTTCGCAGTACGCTGAATTCCATTACGGCGAAGCTTCGTTGGGGGTACCCAATTTCGCGAAAACCATGGCTGACTTGGCGATTACTGTTCACCAACAATATGGCAACGGCGCGTTCGGCAAGGCGCTCGACCTGGGTTGCGCCACTGGTCGCTCCAGCTTTGAGTTGGCCCGCATGTTCGACAAGGTACTTGGAATTGATTTCTCGACCCTGTTGATTCAGGTCGGCATTCGGCTTAAGGAGACAGGCACCATCCGTTACACCTTGCCAGACGAAGGCGAATTGCTGAGCTATTACGAGCGCAGGCTTGACACTCTTGATCTAGCTGACACTGCTGGGCGAGTGGAGTTTTGGCAAGGTGACGCTTGCAATTTGAAGGATATCTATACCGGCTTTGACCTCGTATTGGCGGCCAATTTGATCGACAGGCTGTATGCGCCTCGGCGATTTCTGACTGAGGTGGCGAGTCGGGTAAATCCCGGCGGTCTGTTGGTATTGGCTTCGCCTTACACCTGGTTGGAGGAATACACCAAACGCGAGGAGTGGATTGGAGGCTTTAAGAAAGACGGTGAGTCTTACAGCACACTGGATGGTTTGAAGGAAATTTTGAACGGTGCTTTCACGCTGGTGGATACACCGAAGGCGGTGCCATTTGTGATTCGAGAAACCCGCCGCAAACACCAATACACACTGAGTGAGGTGACAGTTTGGAGGCGGGTAACACACTAGAGGCAAGGTAATTCACCACAGGATTCCAATATTTGCCATTGGAACCCTGTCTTGGTCGGCTATCGACTATAGAGCATCAAATTCAAAGTATTTCTTGAATCACTAACCACGCCTGAAGTGGCTTCATTTCTCAAGGCAGTGGCCACATTGCCGGGTGCAATACCTTTTGAAAGTAGTTTGGCGGCAGCGCCAGCCACATGGGGTGAGGCCATTGATGTGCCGCTCAATACTTGTTGAGCGTTGTCATTGTTGATGCCGGCCGAAGTAATTTCGCTGCCCGGTGCGAACAAGTCGACGCAACTGCCTATGTTGGAAAAAGAGGAACGTCTGTCGTTGCGGTCGGTGGATGCCACAGTCAAGGCCAAAGGTTCACGGGCTGGCGAGAATTCGCATGCATCACGCGAATCGTTGCCCGCAGCCACTACAGTGACAATCCCTGAGTTGTGGGCTGCACGAATGGCTTGATCCACCGCGCTGGAAGCTCCACCGCCCAGACTGAGGTTCATTACCGCTGGCTTTACATGGTTTTGAATTACCCAATCAATGCCTGCCACCGTTGATGACGAAGTACCTGTGCCCGCGCAATTAACCACTCGTACACCGTGGAGAATCACATTTTTTGCCACGCCAAACTGCGTGCCACCAATAGTGCCCGCAACGTGGGTGCCATGCCCGTTGCAATCGCTGGGCGTGGATGATGGGTCAAACGGATCCGAAGGATTACCAGAGGATGGGGGTGGGGAACTGGGAGAACTGAACAAGCCCCCAAACAACCCGCCACCACCAAGAAATCCACCGCCCAGAAAACCGCCACCTAACAAGCCGCCCGACGAAGAGCCGATTGTGGCGTCAAAACCGTTGCCCACGCGCCCCCGGAATTCAACGTGGCTTGCTCGCAAGCCCGAGTCTACGACGTAGGCATGTACTTGGGCACCTGTGGATGAGTAGGTGTATCGCATGTCTCGCGCATTTTCACGAGTGTCCAAACGGTCCAGGCCCCAGGTGGCATTGTTTTGCGTAATTTCGTTGTTCAGTTTGAATGTTTGGTCTTGTTCAACATAGGCCACCAAGCCACTTCGGTTCAAGCCGCGAGCAATGTGGTCGGGCAGGTTGACTGCAAAACCCTTGAATACGTTCTGATAGCGAAAGTTGATTTGTTGTGCGGGTAAACCCAGTTGGGCTTGTGCTTGATCCAGCAGGTTTTTAACAGGAGTACCAACGGGTAAATCCAGAATTTGAGTCAGTGTTGCAGTGTCCTTAAGTACAACAATGTATTGGTTTTGGATGGGTTCGGCTTGGGACAGACTTGCTGTGGCGAACAAGCTTAAGGTTGCAGTAATCCGAATAAGTCGAGAAGGCATGAAAGCTCCGTATAAATAGTAGGCAACACCATTTCATTGATACTTTGCAAGACAGGAATCCGATTCGTATTGTGTGACTAAATGAATCGTCAAATCAGTGCAATAGACCAAGCCTGCAAACCGTGTGTCTTCACATGGTAATTGATGCTTTTTTATGCCTAGTCTGTAAGCACTTTTGAAGTGCTTCACTGTGGTATGTTGTTAAAAGTTCAAATACAACTTTCACTGGAATATGAATAACAACAACAGCCACAGTATCGTCATCGGATATATTCTCTGGATTTTTGGTTTCATGGGCGCACACCGTTTTTATTACGGGCGGCCCATCTCCGGAATCATCTGGTTTTTCACACTTGGCCTGTTTTTGATCGGCTGGATCGTGGACTTGTTCTTGATACCCAGCATGGACAAAAGCGCCGATCGACGCTTTTTGACTGGTCCGATCAACTACAACATTGCTTGGGTGTTGCTCACGTTTCTGGGCATTTTCGGTATCCACCGCTTTTACCAACGCAAGTGGATTACTGGTGTGATCTACCTGCTCACCGTGGGCTTGTTTGGTATCGGCATTATTTACGACTGGTGCACCCTGAATGACCAAATCGATGAACTTCATCGAGAGGGTGCATTGAGCCAATAGGGTTTACTTCACGGTGCCGAAACTTCGTCGGCGGTGGCCTTCAGATGCATTGAATATTTGAAGCGAAGCGGGGCGGTGTCGAAAAACGATTCGTCAGTGACCTTGTCGAGGTCGAACCAAATGGTCATGTTTTGTCTCCGAGTTTTGTTTTATGATTCTGCTGAAAGCCGATTTGCTGAGGTGTCATCACGGTTTGATGGTCTTGATCAGGTCTTCAGAATCAACCCTGTTTTTTCCGATACCACTCACTCCGTAACCCACAGGATAAAATTTAACTTCTTCGCTGCTTCGAATGTAGTTTCTCAGCGCATCAACATCCTGATTCTTCGGGTCCAGCCAATTGACCCATTCTTCTTTTGGAATCATGACCGGCATTCGGTCATGGACTTCCTTCAATGCTCGACAAGGTTCAGTGGTGATGATGGCAGTGCTCATCACAAGCTCACCCGTTGATTTGTCCACCCAGTGGTCGCACACGCCAGCCATGGCAAAGTAGGACGAGTTGCTGGGGTAGATGTAGTAAGGCTGTTTGCGAGCTTGGCTGCCTTCTTCTGCGGCTTGCCATTCGTAATAGCCAGTGGAAGGGATCAGGCAACGGTATTTTTTAAAGCCGGTGCGAAATGACGGCTTTTCATGCACGGTTTCACCGCGTGCATTGTTGAGTTTCGCGCTGATGGTTTTGTCTGCAGTCCAGTGGGGAATGAGTCCCCAAGTGTGAAGCAAAATGACCCGTTCGCCTTCGCGGTTGATCCGCACCACAGGTACTTGTGTGGTTGGGGCGATGTTATAACTATTTTGAAAGATGGATTCATCGGCTGTGTAACGTGCGTTGAAATATTCGGTCAAACGGGAAACTGGGCCTTCCAGAACATAGCGTCCGCACATAAATTTTTGCTCCTTGATGGTTGCGACGGCCAGTTGAGGTATATTGACACGAATAAAAAGATACAAATTAAAACCATTCAATTATTGCCTGCACATCTCCGCCAATCAACTTTATATGGAGCAGGAAATGAGCGCAGACACCAGACCACCCTTACCCCCATTCGATCTTGAATCGGCAGCCAAAAAGGCCCGCGCTGCGGAGAATGCCTGGAACACCAGAGACCCTGTGGCAGTTTCCAAGGCCTACACAGAGGATTCCAAATGGCGCAATCGCAGTGAAATATTTCAGGGCAGGGCGGCCATTGTTGATTTCCTGGCCCGAAAATGGGCGCATGAAAATGGATACAGATTAATCAAGGAAGTGTGGGCGTGTTCGGGCAATCGCATTGCGGTGAGATTCGCCTATGAATGGCATGACACCGACGGGAAGTGGTTTCGAAGTTACGGAAATGAAAACTGGGAATTCGATTCAAGGGGTTTGATGCAGGCGCGCCACGCGAGTATCAACGACATTCCGATCAACGAATCGGATCGTTTGTTTCACTGGCCACAAGGCCCGCGACCAGCCGACCATCCAGGGCTTAGTGACCTCGGGCTGTGAATTCATTGGTGTTCTGGGCGCTCGATGACGGATGACTATTGAGCGTTTCAGCGACGATTCTCAACGTGTGTTCCAGGCGCTCGTCACTTAAATTGCCACCCAAGGAAAGCCGCACCGCGTTGGGTGTGGCACCTTCCAGGCAAAACATGTCCGCGCTGGCAATCGCGATGCCGCGGTTCAGCAGGCGCCCACAAAACGCAGATTGATTCCACATCGAAGGAAGATTCAGCCACAGGTGAAAGCCCTCGGGGTTGGACTCGATTTTGAAGTCCCCCAATATACGTTTTGCAATCATTTGTCTTCGCTGACTCATGTGGCGAATGCTGTCCAGACACATTTGTGCTGTGCCATCGAGAATCCATTGTGTAGCAAGTGCTGAACACATTGGGCTAGCCATGATTTGTGTGGCGCGCAGTGAGGAGGCAATGCGTTTGGATTCGAGTTCGGTTGGGCACACCAGAAATGCAATCCGAAGGCCAGCACTGCAGGTTTTGGACATTCCGTTGACGTAGTACGTCAGTTCTGGCGCAAGGCTGGCCAGGGATGTCGGCGGGTTGCGCATCAGCTTGCTGTAGGGGTCGTCTTCAATGATTTTCAGACCAAATCGTCGGGCAACCTCAACCAGTTCACGTCTGCGGGGTTCGCTGATTGTACGCGTGGTCGGGTTTTGAATTGTCGGGTTCAAATACAGCGCCCGAACTTTGTTGATTCTGCAGTGTGCCTCAAGAGCATCTGGAAGAATACCTTGGGCGTCGCCGGGGATGCCCAGTGTGCGTATGCCCAGCAAGCCCGCCATTGCTTTTACGCCAGGGTAGGTGATGGCTTCTGCACACAGTGTATTGCCCGCACCGACCAAGCCATTCATCAGGCCAGCCAGTGTGGCCTGAATGCCTGGTGTCACCAGAACCGTGCGCCCCTTGTGATGTGGGCTGACACCGTTTAACCAGACAGCAGCAGCCTGTTGATCGTCTTCAGTTCCCCCGAAATCCTGATACCGGGTTAGCCGGTGAAAGTTTCCTTGCTCTGTCACATGCCGTGCACCGTGGCGCATGCGCGCAATTAATTCGGGCTCTTGTGGTTCAGGAGCCATGTTCATGGTCATCTCGATCAGCGTGGGTTCTGCTTCAAGCTGGTTTGAGTTTCTTATCCGGACGTAGCTGCCTACGCCTGCCTTAGATGTGATCAGGCCGCGGTGCTGCGCTTCCTGATAGGCACGTGCAACCGTGGTGTAGTCCAGATTCAAGCCTTTGGCCAGTTCACGAATGGGTGGAAGCCGGTCGTCAAGCTTCAGCACGCCCCGTTGTATTTCGAGTTCAATCGCTTCGGCAATAGCCAGATAGGCAGGCTTGTTGCAACTGGAAAGCACCTTGTTCCAGTCTTCCAAAAGAGTTGATCTGCTTCGCATGTTCACTCGCTGTGCCTGTCGGTTTCAAAGGGGTGCAAGCAACTTGCGCGCCCGGTGCATTGCACTTTTCAGGTGCGATGTTTCTGACTTGTGCGGTGATGTCAGCTGTCAGGTTTGAGTATGAAACTGGCTGGAGAGTCGCATGAAATGGATTTGATTGCACATTGATTGGATTTGGAGAGCTCGAATTGGTACAGGCATTGCGACTCTGTGAGCGTGCGCCGGCACAGTGCAATTCACTTTCACGGTGCCCATTTGTTGATGACTCTGGAGATCATGAAATGCCTAAAGTAAATCACCCCGCTCATGTTGATGGCGATTATTTTGTCGATTATGAAGAAAAAGTATTTGAGGATGTGAAGGCCGAGCCAGGCCAAAAAGCGCTGGTGACTTTTCACACAGTGGCGTTTGAAGGTTCGATTGGTTTTGTGAATCTGTTGCAGGCTACACGATTGCAGCGCAAGGGTTTCGATACATCGGTTTTGCTGTATGGCCCTGGCGTCACTTTGGGTGTGCAGCGTGGATTCCCCACCTTGGGCAATGAGGCGTTTCCTGGTCATTTGAATTTCAACAATCAAATCAAGAAATTCATGGGTGAAGGCGGCAAAGTGTACGCGTGCCGTTTCGCGTTGCAGGCGCTGTATGGCCACGGAGAGCCTTCGCTGATTGAGGGAATACGACCCATCAATCCCCTGGATGTGATGGACCTGGTGCTGATTCACAAACGTGACAGTGCCGTGATTATTGACACCTGGACATTGTAAACGCGCAGTGGGGTCGCCCACCGGCGCCCCCACTTGATGGCAGTCGAAGTGGAGTATACGTGCATGACCCAGCCCAGAATAATTCGCGCAGCAGCGGCGCAGATCGCACCTGATCTTCAGGACCCTGCCCAAACCATCCAAAGGGTTTGTCAAACCATGGAGGAGGCTGCAGCCAAAGGCGTACAAATTATCGTGTTCCCGGAAACCTTTGTGCCTTACTACCCCTACTTTTCTTTTGTGTCGCCGCCTGTTCAGCAAGGCAAGGATCACCTGCGGCTTTACGACTATGCGGTGACGGTGCCCGGTGCAGAGACTGAGGCGATATCGGCTTTGGCTGCCCAGTACAACATGGTGGTTGTTTTGGGTGTGAATGAGCGGGACCATGGCTCGCTGTATAACGCGCAAATTATTTTCGACGGCAATGGCGAAATACGCTTGAAGCGCCGAAAAATTACACCGACCTACCACGAGCGAATGGTGTGGGGGCAGGGCGATGCATCGGGTTTGAAAGTGGTGAAGACGAGTGCAGGGCGTGTGGGTGCGCTGGCCTGTTGGGAGCACTACAACCCTTTGGCCAGGTATTGTTTGATGGCCCAGCACGAGGAAATTCACTGCGCCCAGTTTCCTGGTTCTTTGGTGGGGCAGGTATTCGCCGATCAAATGGAGGTGACGATTCGCCACCACGCGCTGGAGTCTGGCTGCTTTGTGATCAACAGCACTGCTTGGCTTTCCGAAGAACAGGTTCAAAGTATTTCGCAAGACAACACTTTGCAAAAAGGTCTGCGCGGTGGTTGCTTCACCGCGATTGTAAGCCCTGAAGGCAAGTTGCTGGGCGAGCCCCTAACCGAGGGTGAAGGATTGGTCGTGGCAGATCTTGACATGGCACTGATCACGAAGCGCAAACGGATGATGGATTCAATTGGTCACTATGCGCGGCCCGAGTTATTGAGCTTGTTGGTTAGGGATGAGGCTTCAAGTCCCATGAGAAGAATTTCGGGAGTGCTGCATGCTGAGTACTGATCTTCAAACCTATGGCTTGAGGCTGGAGGACCCGTCTGTGGGGGTTCAAAGCCGGCGTGGTGGTGCTGGTCCTTCCGATCACAAAGCGGTTGTGGTGGATGGGCAAACCGTGATGATTCCTGTTCACACGCATACGGCATGGGACTCTCCTTTCATGGCCAGCAAGCCCGATGCCAACGGGAAAAGTGAGCTTCGCAAAAACGGAATTCCAATTGCTGTGATTGATTTTCCAAAGCAACCGAAGTTCTATGGCCTGAAAACCGCAGAGGGCATTCCTTACGAGCAAATTGCCACACTGCACAGCAGCGATGTATTGGCCACCACCGTGCTGCAAACTTGCATTCGCTATCAAAGCAGAAATAAAACATGCAAGTTTTGCTCGATTGGCCAATCCTTGGCGGCAGGCCGAACCATTGAGCGAAAAACACCACAGCAACTGGCTGAAGTGGCGAAGGCTGCTGTCGAGCTGGACGGTGTGAAGCAAATGGTAATGACCACTGGCACACCAGCGACGCCTGACCGGGGCGCAGCAATCATGGTTGAAAGTGTATTGGCGGTGAAAGCTGCGGTGGATTTACCGATTCAAGTACAAATTGAACCACCAGATCGCTTTGAGTGGTTTGACGAATTGAAGCGAAGCGGTGCCGACACTTTGGGCATGCACCTGGAAGTGATTTCAGATGCAGCGCGGCAAGCAATCATGCCAGGCAAGGCCACAGTGCCGGTGAGTTACTACATGCAGGCATTTGATGCTGCGGTGAAGGTATTTGGTCGCGGGCAGGTGAGCACTTACATTATCGCTGGGCTGGGCGATTCACAGGTTGAAATTATCGACATGTGTCGCGAACTGATATTGCGCGGGGTTTATCCCTTTGTGGTTCCGTTTGTGCCAATTGGTGGCACTCCTTTGGAAAGCCACCCGGTTCCGAGTTCCCAATTCATGCGGGAGGTGCTTCAACCCGTTGGCCAGATGTTGCGGGAAGCCTACCTTTTGTCCAAAGACATGAAAGCCGGCTGCGGAAAATGTGGTGCGTGTTCAACGCTGAAAACTTTTGAAGCCTGAGCCGGTGAGTGAGGTGATGCCATGTTTATTACCGAAATGAATGTTGAGGAATTTGCGCACAGTGAGTGCCACATCAAATTGGCTGTAGATGACTGGGTGTTACGCGAGGCGCAGAAATTGCGCAACGATGTTTTTGTGGTTGAGCAAGGCATTTTCCAGACCAGTGACCATGATGTGTTTGACAGCAGCGCCTATACCCTGGTGGCCACCATCGGTTTGCTGGGTATTCCCGATGCTGTGGTGGGCACCGTACGAATTCATGAGCAGGCTCCGGGTGTGTGGGTGGGCTCGCGCCTTGCTGTGGATCAGGCTTATCGATCAGTCAAAGGCCTTGGCAAAGCGCTGATTGCCATGGCGGTGAGTAGTGCACGCGCGCAAGGCTGTAATGCCTTTTATGCGAATGTTCAACTGCCAAATGTGGGTTTGTTTCAAAAGCTGGGTTGGCAGGCTTTGGGTGAGGCAAGTGTGCACGGTGTGCAGCACATGTTCATGCAGGCCAACCTTGACATGTACCCGGTAGAGCACGACCCAGGCCGAGGATTTATTCACCTGTTCAAGCAACCATCAAGCAAAGCACGGATTGAGAGGCGTGTATGAGTTGGCTACAAACACTGGTGCACAGCATTCGGGAAAGCAAGGGGCTTGCGCATAAAAAAGACATTGCGATTGCAATGGATGAATTGGCGAGCGCTCAACCTTGCGATTCTTCATGCCGGGTGGGTGATGACTGCGCCGTGTTGAAGTCGGCGGATGGTTCTTTTCTTCTGTTTGCCATTGAAGGCTTCATGAACGAGTTTGTTCAAGAGGACCCCTGGTTTGCAGGCTATTGCGGCGTGATGGTGAATGTCAGTGACATCGCCGCAATGGGTGGGCGCGCCACGGCGGTTGTGGATGCAGTATGGACCGCTGATTCATGGCAGCTGCAAAGAATTCTCCAGGGCATGGCAGCAGCATCGGCTCGATACCGGGTGCCCATTGTGGGCGGGCACACCAATGCCAGAAATAAACAAGCTCAACTGGCGGTGTCGATTATTGGTTCAGCAAACGCCGTGTTGAGCAGTTTTGAGGCCAAGCCCGGTGATGTGTTGATGAGTGTGATTGATTTGAGAGGCAGTTACCACGGTGCTGGAAACAACTGGAATGCCAGTACAGACTCGCCAGCGGAACGCTTGCGGGCAGATCTGGAACTGCTGCCACAGGTGGCAGAAGGTGGTTTGGCGGTGGCCTGTAAAGACATCAGTATGGCAGGTGCTTTGGGCACCACATTGATGATGCTGGAATGTTCTGCATGCGGTGCTGAAATTTGGCCAGCTGCATTTCCACGCCCACAGGAAGTCTCTGTAGAACGCTGGATGCAAACCTTCCCCAGTTTTGGTTTCGTGTTCAGTGTGCCACTGACTTGTGTGGAGCGGATGAAGCAACTTTTTGAAAGCAGGGATTTGCGTTGCGAACCCGTGGGGCATGTGATTGAGGGCTCTATGGTTTGGGTAAATCATGAAAGCGAGCGGGAACTGTTGTGGGATTTTTCTGGCACACCACTGTTGGGTTGCAGCCAGTTGAATCACGCAACTGATGTGGTGGGAGAGGCGCATGCCTGTGGTTCGATTTGATGTGATGTGGCCAGATGCCACGGTGATGAAGTGCCAGTCGCCTTCCACGGTGATTCGAAATTTCTTGCATGAGGGGCAGCGTGTGTCTTTGCCCGAGTTTTTGAAAATTTCTGAACTGGGGTTGAGTGCGGCCAGCGAGCGTGTGCGCGAAAAATATGGGTTTGCCTGCTCAGCAGCCATTGATCAACTGGAAATCATTCTTGCCAAGGCAACTGATTTTCAGGGTTGGGAAGCGGCTGTGGTGCAAGTCATCCGAATGGATTGAGGGAGAAGAATATGAGTGCTGAACCAGGTAAATTGAAAGATCATTATTCCGTTGTTGTAATCGGCGGTGGCCAGGCTGGGCTCTCGATGAGTTATCACTTGACTCGCAAAGAGATTGATCATGTTGTGCTGGAAAGAAGCCAGATCGGGCACAGCTGGCGCAATCAGCGATGGGACAGCTTTTGTTTGGTAACCCCAAACTGGCAATGCAATTTACCTGGCTTTCCTTATGCTGGGCCTGAACCGAAAGGCTTCATGAAGAAAGCGGACATTGTTGCGTACCTTGAGGCATTTGCTGCGTCGTTTCAGCCACCTGTGTTCGAAGGTGTCGCAGTGAAACAGCTGCGCAAGTTAAGCGATGGCTTGTTCGAAATTCAAAGCACGCACGGAACATTGACGGCGAAGCAGGTGGTAGTGGCTGTGGGTGGCTACCACAAGCCAAGAATTCCAAGGGTGTCGGAAAAAGTACCTGCGCATATCCGACAGATTCATTCTTCAGAATATCGGAATCCTGCTCAGTTTTCAGAGGGCAATATTCTGGTGATTGGCTCTGGCCAAAGTGGTTGTCAAATTGCAGAAGACTTTCATTTGGCAGGCCGACATGTGCACTTGTCAGTGGGCAGCGCTCCCCGTGTAGCGCGCCGCTACCGTGGTCGCGATGTTGTGGAATGGCTGGCCGACATGGGGCACTACGACATGCCCGTGGAGTTGCACCCCCAGAAGGAAGCGGTCCGAGGCAAGGCCAATCATTACGTGACAGGTCGCGATGGTGGCCGGGACATTGACCTGAGAGTGCGGGCGAAGGAAGGCATGCAACTTCATGGCCGGTTGATCAATTGCGTGGATGGCGTGATGCATTTTGCAGATGACCTCACGAAGAATTTGGACAACGCGGACCAGAGCAGCGAGAACATCAAGAACATGATTGATGGCTTCATTGTCGAGAATGGAATTTCGGCACCGAACGAGGCCCGATATGTTCCTGTGTGGACGCCTGAGGATGGAGGGTCATGTATCGATTTGATTGCTGAAAACATCACTGGAATTGTTTGGTCTGTGGGTTTTGAAAGCTCGTTTGACTGGATCGATTTGCCGATCTTCAATGGCAAAGGTTACCCGAATCATTACCGGGGTGTTAGCCGCGAACCGGGTGTCTATTTTCTCGGTTTGCCGTGGTTGCACACCTGGGGCTCGGGGCGTTTCTCGGGTATTGCGCGTGACTCTGAGTTCCTGCTTGAGCAAATTGAACTGCAGCTTTATACAAAGCTTGAGGAGACAGCTTGAGTTCCCTGGAATGCGTGCACCGTATTGTGTTTTTGGTTTGATTGCGCTTGTGAATTGCACCAAGTTGACGCCTTGCATCGAAGGAGATTACCCCTCTTTGTGGGGGATATTGTTGTAACAACGCTGACACCTTGCGCGTAACTTTCCAAATGGCATACACCTTGCGTACTCGAAAGCATTGATCTGCTTCCAGCAAGGGCCTGATATGCAAACAATGTTTTTGAATCGCTTGTGTTTTTTAACCCTGGAGGTGTTCGTCGCATTGGTGGTCTCGGCGTGCGGATCAGACGACGCTGCCAATTCAGCGCGGACTGCGCCTCAGGAACAAAACGGGGACGATTCACCGCCGATTACGGTTCCTCAAGCAAGAAGCCCACTGGTGCTTCAAAGCGCCAGCGTCTTTCAAAACAATCCCAGCGCCAATTTGCAGGAGGTGGATTACCGCTTCGGCAGAATTACTGTGACCGATCCCAAGCGCAACGCGAGCTACGAAAGCGATGTACACGGCTACATCACGATTGATTCAAATGCCACCGGCATCATGCCCGTGGTGGTGTTGATGCACGGGAGGCATCAAACTTGTGAAACAGACATTGGACAACTTCCTGTTCTGATTGCTGACGACGACACATGCCCCAATATCAACGGTGTTTTGGGCCCGGCCGACAGTTACAGGGGCTATCAGTACTTGGTAGAACATTTGGCTAGCCATGGCTACGCAGTCATTTCAATTGATGCGAACGACATCAATGACAACGATGGTTCACCCGCCAGTGGCGACGCAGGTGCAAATGCGCGCGCACAATTGATCCAGGCGCATCTGGACGCATTTCGGGATATCGCGGAAACCGGTGCGCCAGCCACACCTCAAACTGCGGGGTCTAACCTGGGTTTTCTGAAAGGTAAGTTGGACATGAACCGCATTGGTACGATGGGACACTCACGCGGGGGTGATGGGGTGGCCAAGTACGTGACCTACAATCGCGAGCAAGCACGTCCGCACAAAGTAATTGCAACCTTTGGGCTTGCCCCCACAGATTACAACCTGGACGTAGTCGACAGTTCAGCATACGCCACCTTGCTTCCCTACTGCGACGGTGATGTTGAAGACGTACAAGGCGCGTTTGTGTACGACGACTCGCGTTATTTCAAAGCGGACGATCAAGCTGCCAAGTTTCAGATTTTGACCATGGGTAGCAACCACAATTACTTCAATACCGTGTGGACCAGCGACGATTGGACCATCACGAACCCTGGTGGAGATGACCCGTTTTGCGGCACCAATGCAGCGTCGAATCAACGCGATACGCCTGAAGAGCAGCGTGCCTTGGGGCAGTTCTTCATGGCCAGCTTCTTCCGGTATTTTGTGGGTGGGGAACAGGCATTTGCACACTATTGGAATGGAAGGGCCACTGTGCTGAACGAGGCTTGCCCGGATGGCGTTGGTCCTTGCGAGTTTCGCCACCATTTAAGTTTGACGCCCAAAGCAAGCGACCGTGTGTTGATCAATACATTCGGCACGCAGACTGAACTTACCCTCAATAGTCTGGGTGGTGTGGTCAGTCAGCAGGGTTTGACTACATTCGAAATTTGTGACCCGGATATTGAAGGGGTGGGGTGTCCATCAGCCACCACATTCTCGATTACACCCCAACTGGCTGTGGCATGGAATTCTCCGGCCAGAATACGGAATGTTTTTCCTGCGCAAGATGCGAGTCAGTTTGATTTAATCAGTCTGCGTGTGGCCGTGAGTACATTGAATCCCGATCAGAGTCAGGATCAAAATTTCACTTTGGTGTTGGAGGACAGTGACGGAAAAACTTTCAACTTGAAAGCAAGTGATTACACCCGTTCGCTTTACAACCCACCAGGTAATCCAGAGGGTGGAGGCTCAAGAAAAACCCTGCTGAATGCAGTGGATTTTCCTTTGAGTGTGGTGAGTGGAATTAACTTGCGAAGTTTGAGGGCAGTGGAAATTCGATTTGATCAAACTCCGGGCGGCGCCATGCAAATCGCGGATTTAATGCTTCAACGCACGGCGGCGACTCGTTAAGGTTTCCGCGGAAAACTTAAAGCGCTCTGGTTGACACTGGTTTGTAACATTCCAGAAACCGGCTCGGTTGCTTTTTGGGTCGACCTGTTTTCATGTCGATACACACCCATTGGGTGTGACCTTGCATCACAGTGGCGTGGTCGCTTTCGCGTACAAACTGGTACTGGCGAATCATGTCGGCTTTACCATCGTTGTGGCTGATCCAGGTTGCAATCCAGAGCGTGTCGCCAGCGAAGGTGGGGCGCTTGTATTCCATTTGGTGTTGGCGTGCTACGCAGCCATAGCCCAGCTTTACAAAGTCTTGAAAGGTAAGGCCGAGTTGAGCAGAGTGCAAAGCCGCGATGGCTTGCATCCACACCAGGTAAATGGTGTTGTTGGTGTGCTCGAATTCATCGAGATGTTCGGGTTGTACAGTAAGCTTGCCAATGAATTGCGGGGGGCAATTCCAAACACTGGGGTCAGTGTCGGTGATTGGAACAGGTTCTAGATCGCTGTCTTTGAAAATGTTTGAGTTGCTCATGCTTGAAGCGTATTTTGATCGGTCACCTTGCTTCTCACTTGATCAACCAGACCACGAATGACCCGGATCATTTGATCGGGGTCCAAAGGTTTGGTCAGGTAGTCGTTCATGCCCGCTTGCAGCGATTTTTCGCGCTCGCTCAACAGTGCGCCCCCAGTGAGTCCTACCACCGGCAGAGTATCAAACTTTCCACTTGCGCGCAGCCTGGATACGGCGGTGTTTCCATCCATGATGGGCATTTGAATGTCCATCAACACCACATCTGCACGGTTGAGGGGGTCTTGTAGCCAATCCAGTGCCTCTTGTCCGTTGGAGGCTGTGAACACTGTGGCGCCTCGGTGTTGCAACAATTTGGCAGCGATTTTCAGGTTCAGCAAATAGTCGTCCACGATCAAGACCTTAATTCCTTCAAGTGACTCTGCCCGGATATGCTGGCTTTGTGCATGCAACTTCAAGGCCTCTTCGTCAGGTTTCTTGAACTGGATTTCAACTGTGAATTGTGTTCCTACGCCAAGCTTGCTTTCCACGGCGACACTTCCGCCCATTTTCTCAGCCAGTTGTTTGACGATTGTCAATCCAAGACCTGTTCCGCCAAATTGCCTTGTAGTGCTGCTGTCAGCCTGTGTAAAAGGAGAGAACAGCTTGGGAAGAACGTCGGTGGCAATGCCAATGCCCGTGTCTTGCACCACAAGTTTCAATCGAATCGAGTTGGCGACAGTGGGTTCAATTGCACGTGCGCTTACCGTGATCGATCCCTTCTCAGTGAACTTGATTGCGTTACCGATCAGGTTGATCAGAATTTGACGAACGCGGGTAATGTCGCCCATGACCATGTCCGGACATTCAGCGGGCAGCGCTTCAATACTGAGATTCAGCTTTTTGGCTGTGATCGAGGCCTGCATGATTTGCTCAACTTCTTTGAGCAGATGTTTTAACTGGATGGGTTTGTTTTCCATTTCCAGCTCGCCTGCTTCGATTTTTGCCAGATCTAGAACGTTGTTCACAATCCCCAGCAGGCTGTTGCCCGCCATATGGATGTTCTGGATTAGTTCTTTTCGTTCGTTGGGAGAAGGGTCTTTCTCAAGCAGATGGGCCAGCCCTATCACCGAGTTCAGGGGCGTACGAATTTCATGGCTCATATTGGCCAAAAATTCGCCTTTGGCTTGGTTGGCTTGGTCTGCGGCTTCTTTGGCTTGTCGAAGTTCATTTTCAGTTTGTAATCGTCGATTGATCTCACGACTCAATGACCGGTTCCACATTAAAAACAGCAGAAGGATCGCAGTGGCTGCCGCACCTGTTTTCCACAGCAAGCCGTAGTCCACATGGGATTTGAATTCGACCGAGCCCCATTTCTGGCTGATTTGATTTCTTTGAGCCGGGGTAATGCTGGCCAGGCCCTTGTTGATGATGTTGCTTAATTCAGTCCAGTCATCACGAACGGCGATTGCTATTTCGAGATCGTCATACGGGGCGGGGGCAACCACCATCAGGTTGTCGATGTGTTGCTCACGCATCAGGTAGTTGGCCACGATCAAGTTGCCAATATAAGCATCGGCGCGACCTGTTGACAGGGCTTGCAGCGCATCCAGCACTTTGTCGACCCAAAGAATATTGATGTTGGGGTGTTCGGTTTTGATACGGTCTGCAAGGGCTCCGCCTTTGACCAAGGTCAGTGTTTTTCCGTCCATGGACTCCATGCTGGTGATATCAACGTTTTCTCGACGTGTGATCACGACGAGGGGAATAGCGGCAACCGGGCTGCTCACGTTGGTGGCTTGCGCAAGCTTGGAGTTTTTGTTGATGTTCAGAATCAGGTCATATCGTGACCTTTCTTCGATTATATCCAGAAGTGCTTGATCGCGATTTAGCGTGTCGGTGACGTATTCCACTTCCATGCCGGTGTTTTCCGCAATCAGGTTCAGGTAGTCCACAGTGATCCCGGCGGGCTCTGGCGTGGTCATGCTGAACGGTGGAAAGTCAGTTAATTTGACGCGAATTTTCGGGGCATTCAACAGCCAGGTTTTTTCTTGTGCGTCAAGGTCGATGTTCAAAACCTTTTGACTGGCTTGCGGATCAACCGAGAACCATCGAGCTTCCAAAGCACGACGTTCATCTGGTTCAATCAAGCCGAGTCCTTTGTTGAGCAGTGCCATCAATTCAGGCCAGTCCTTGCGAATGGCAATTACCACTTCGGCTTTGCTCTCGGGTATTACAGCAGCAATTTTGAATGTGGAGTCATGATTCTGTTGGCGTTTAAAATCAATGCCCGTGGTGCCAATAATGGCATCAACTTCACGCTTACCGAGTGCAGTGATTGAGCTTTCAACATTGTCAAAAGGCACACCCAGGACGTCGGGATACTTTTCGATTAGCATTTCTGACACGATTTCATTGCGAAGATAGGCCAGCTTTTTACCTTGCAGATCCTGCAATCTTTGTAGCGTTGGAGACTGGTCACTGCGAACGTACAGGTAGGAATAGGTGTAAAACAGTTCATTGCTCAAAGCGAAGTTCTTGCGCCATTGATCCAGTTTGCGTACCAAGGCCAGGCCTGCACATTTCCGTTGGTTGGCATTTTCTACAGCTTCAGGCCAGGGGCTGATTTCAAACTTAAACTGAATGCCCAGTTTCTGCCCGAGCAGTGCGTAAAGTTCTGGGATATAGCCTGCAGCCTTGCCGTTTTTATCCAGGAACAGGTTGGGTGGAAAATCATTGGAATAGCAGAGGTTCACTGTGGCGTGTTTGGCGCGCCATTGCTCTTCTTCTGGTGAAAAAGGCGAGTCGGGCTGGCCTGCCCACAAGGTGGAAGGCAGCAGCAAAACCAATAATCTGAAGGTTTGAAGCAACATGTGCGGCCGAGCCCGATGCCGCCCGATCAAGTAATGTTACTTTGGCTGGCCAGGTTATTTAACTATTCAAACAGAATAGAATGGACTGCGTTGGCTTGATCGGGAAATAAGAGGGGATATTTGGGGTTATACGCCGGTTTCAAAGTTACTTACCAAACCTTTCTTTGGGCAGCTTTTGAACCGCGATCAAGGATCGGTTGATGTGCTCCGCCAGAATTTGCGTGGCCAGTTCGCTGTTGCGGTTCAAAGTTGCATTCAAGATTTCCTCGTGCTCGGAATGCACATCGCGTGGAATGGGCTTCTCCGAAAGAATCAGCCTGCGATAACGTTCTGACTGCATGTAGAGCAGGTGCTGAAACTGCTTAAGCCAACGTGAAGGGCAGGCGGAAATGAGCGTGTCGTGAAACAAGCGGTTCTTGCGTTCCCACTCGCTGCGGGTTTCAACGGTTTCTTCGCCCAAGCGTGACTCTGCTCGGCTCAGCATGTGAAATGCACCCATCACCTCGGCTTCCCATTCATCATCGCCTAGGGCGATGGCTTGGCGCAGGGCCTCTGTTTCAATCATGACGCGAGTGCGGGTAATGTCCTGAAAATCCTCGGGAGACATCGGGGCGACTGTAAAGCCACGGTGCCCTTGTGCTACCACCAGTCCGTCATTCAGCAGCAACTGCAGCGCTTCACGCAAAGTGCCCGCACCCACCTCGTAGTCGTCTTTGAGGTGTTCCACCCGTAGCTTCGTACCCGGCTTGTGCACGCCTTCAATGATGTCGTTGCGCAACTTGCGGTAAGCAGTTTCGGCCAGGGTCAAGCTTTCGCCGTTGGTGACGCTGCCCGGCAATGAGACCACTTCATTCATACACACCCCAAAAAATTCTTTCTGTTTCGCCATTGTAGACGAGTTGCGTTGTTAATCAATATTGTCGAAGAAAAATAATTTTCTCGAGAAAATATATTGACGTCGAGAAAAATAAGTTTTATCGTTTGTTCATGGTTTAATCGATTGGCAAGGAAGAATGCAATGAAAGAAGTCTTGAACTTCATCAACGGGGAATTCGTGGCAACGGGAAACACATTTCCAAAGCACTCGCCCTTGAACAACGCGGTGATTGCGCAGGTGCATGAAGCTGGCCGCGCGCAGGTGAATGATGCTGTAGCCGCAGCCAAGGCAGCATTGAAAGGCCCATGGGGCAGGATGCCCGTGGCCGACCGTGTGCAAATGTTGTACGCCGTAGCCGATGAAATCAATCGCCGCTTCGATGACTTTTTGCAGGCTGAGGTTGCCGACACTGGTAAACCGATGAGCCTGGCCAGTCACATTGATATTCCCCGCGGGGCGGCCAATTTCAAAGTATTCGCCGACACCATCAAGAATGTGCCCACAGAATGCTTTGAGATGGCCACTCCGGATGGACGTGGTGCGTTGAACTATTCAATTCGTCGCCCGGTTGGTGTAGTGGGCGTGATTTGTCCCTGGAACCTCCCGTTGTTGTTGATGACCTGGAAAGTGGGCCCTGCGCTGGCCTGTGGCAACACCGTGGTGGTGAAGCCCTCCGAGGAAACGCCGCAAACTGCTGCACTGTTGGGCGAGGTGATGAACAAGGTGGGCGTACCACCAGGCGTGTACAACGTGGTTCATGGCTTTGGTCCGGATTCCGCAGGTGAGTTCGTGACTACCCACCCCGATGTGAATGCAATTACTTTCACTGGCGAAACACGCACCGGCGCAGCCATCATGAAAGCGGCTGCGCAGGGCGCGCGCCCAGTCAGCCTTGAAATGGGTGGCAAGAATGCCGCCATCGTGTTCGCGGATTGTGACTTTGATGCCGCCATCGAAGGCACCATGCGCTCGGTGTTTGCCAATAGCGGGCAGGTGTGTTTGGGCACCGAACGCGTATATGTGGAACGCCCGATTTTCGACAAATTTGTGGCCGCCATGAAGAAGGGCGCGGAAAGCCTGAAGCCTGGACTGCCAGAGCACAACGACACAGGCATTGGCCCAGTGATTTCTCAAGAACACCGCGAGAAAGTGCTGGGCTTTTACCGCAAGGCGGTAGAGCAGGGTGCAACTGTGGTTACAGGTGGTAATGCGTTTGAGATGCCCGGCGAGTTGAACAACGGCGCCTGGGTGCAACCCACCATCTGGACCGGGCTGGACGACGACGCAGCGGTGTGTGTGGAGGAAATTTTTGGGCCCTGCTGCCATATTGCCCCCTTTGATTCCGAGGAAGAAGTGGTGGCCCGTGCGAATAACAATGTGTATGGCCTATCCACTGCGGTGTGGACCCAGAACCTGGCCAAAGCGCACAGAGTAGCCGCATCGATTGAAGTGGGTTTGGCTTGGGTAAACAGTTGGTTTCTGCGAGATTTGCGCACACCGTTTGGTGGTGCCAAGCAATCGGGTATTGGCCGCGAAGGGGGTGTGCACTCGCTGGAGTTTTACACCGAGCTGAAAAACATTTGCGTGAAGCTGTAAGGAGTCCACGATGAACGCACCCGCTTCACCAGAAATTGGATTGAGCATTGAGGCCAACGGCCTTCAAACGAATTATCACGATCAAGGCCAGGGCACCAACCTGATGTTGATTCATGGTTCGGGCCCCGGTGTTTCGGCTTGGGCGAACTGGCGCTTGGTGATACCCGGTTTTGCAAAACAATTCCGTGTGGTGGCCCCAGACATGGTGGGCTTCGGTTTCACTGAGCGCCGCCAAGGCTACCAATACAACCTGGACAACTGGGTGGCCCACGCAATCGGAGTGATGGACGCGCTGAAAATTGAGCAAACAGACCTGATCGGCAATTCCTTTGGTGGTGCTGTTGCGCTGGCACTGGCCATTCGTCACCCAGAGCGTGTACGCAAGCTGGTGTTGATGGGCAGTGTAGGTGTCCCATTCCCGATTACTGAGGGACTGGATGCAGTGTGGGGTTACCAGCCGTCATTCGAGAATATGCGTCGCATTATGGATTACTTCGCATACGACCGTGGCCTTGTGAACGATGAACTGGCTCAGTTGCGTTTTCAGGCCAGCATTCGCCCCGGTTTTCAGGAAAGCTTCTCAGCCATGTTCCCGGCACCACGACAGCGGTGGGTTGATGCCATGGCCAGTCATGAAAGTGATATTCGCGCACTGAAGAAAAGCACTTTGATTGTGCATGGCCGCGATGATCAGGTCATTCCGTTGAGTACTTCGCTGTGCCTGCACGAAATGATTGTGGATTCGCAACTGCATGTTTATGGCAAGTGCGGGCACTGGACCCAGATTGAACACGCTGCGCGCTTTGAGCGCTTGGTGACCGACTTCCTGCAAGAGGCTTAAAGCAAATGAACGCTACTCAAATTCGCGACTTGGGCGATGAACTTTACAACGCATTGACCCAACGGCACACCATTGCTCCGCTGACCAGTCGTGGTTTCGATATCACGATTGAAGACGCCTATCACATTCAACAGAGAATGATTGCGCGACGCTTGGACAGCGGCGAGCACATTATCGGCAAGAAAATTGGCGTGACCAGTGCCGCCGTGATGAACATGCTGAATGTGCACCAACCCGACTTTGGCTACCTGCTCAATGGCATGGTGTACAACGAAGGCGAAGCCATTGAGGCGGCCAGCCTGATTCAACCGCGTGCGGAAGGTGAAATCGCATTCCTGATGAAACGCGATTTGATGGGCCCCGGTGTAACCGCCGCCGATGTACTGGCTGCCACAGAAGGCGTGATGGCCTGTTTCGAAATCGTGGATTCACGCATCGCTGATTGGAAAATCAAGATTCAAGACACCGTGGCCGACAACGCCTCTTGCGGTGCGATTGTGTTGGGTGACCGGGTTGTAGATCCTCGTAAAGTGGACCTGTTTACTTGCGGAATGGTACTGCAAAAAAATGGCGACATCGTGGGCACTGGCGCTGGCGCTGCTGCACTTGGGCACCCAGTGAATGCGATTGTTTGGCTGACCAATACGCTGGGTCGTTTGGGCATTGGCCTGAAGGCAGGTGAAATTATTCTGTCAGGTTCTCTGGCAGCACTCATTCCCGTGAAGGCAGGCGATTCGCTGCACATGTCGATTGGTGGCATTGGCAACTGCTCTGTTCGCTTCGCGTAAGTTACAACGCAAAACGCAAAAGGAATTCGATGATGAAAAAGATCAAATGCGCACTGATTGGTCCCGGCAATATTGGTACCGATCTCTTGATGAAGCTGAAACGCAGCAGTGTGCTGGACCCTGTGTGGATGGTGGGGATTGACCCCGAATCCGACGGCTTGAAACGTGCGCGTGAAATGGGTATTAAAACAACCGCTGAGGGTGTGGATGGTTTGCTGCCGCATGTGGAAGCAGATGGTGTGCAAATCGCATTCGATGCCACCAGTGCTTATGTGCATGCCGAGAACAGTCGAAAGCTGAATGAACTGGGTGTGTTAATGATCGACCTCACGCCCGCAGCGGTTGGACCTTTTTGTGTACCCCCGGTTAATTTGAAGGAGCATGTAGGCAAGCGTGAAATGAACGTGAACATGGTGACTTGCGGTGGCCAGGCGACCATACCCATGGTGTACGCCGTATCGCGTGTTCAACCTGTTAGCTACGGCGAAATCGTGGCCACGGTATCGTCGAAATCCGTAGGCCCGGGTACCCGCAAAAATATTGATGAATTTACCCGCACCACAGCTGGTGCTGTTGAAAAAGTGGGCGGAGCAAAAAAAGGCAAAGCCATTATCATCATCAACCCGGCCGAGCCACCTTTGATCATGCGCGACACCGTGCACTGCCTGGTGGAAGGCACGCCCGATCAGGAAGCAATTACCAAGTCGGTTCACGACATGATCAAGGAAGTACAGAAGTACGTGCCTGGTTACACGCTGGTGAACGGTCCTGTGTTTGATGGCAACCGTGTGTCGGTATTCATGCAAGTGGAAGGCTTGGGTGACTACCTGCCGAAGTACGCCGGTAACCTCGACATCATGACGGCTGCTGCAGCCCGCACGGCTGAAATGTTTGCCGAGGAAATTCTGAGCGGCAAGCTGACCCTTGAACCCACCGTGAGCGCCTAAGGAGAACCCCATGAGCTTGAAAGGAATTGAAATCAAAGTGCATGACATGACGCTTCGCGATGGCATGCACCCTAAGCGCCACTTGATGAGCCTGGAACAAATGCTGAGCATCTCAAAGGGGCTGGACGAGGCAGGTGTGCCACTGATTGAGGTGACCCATGGTGATGGTCTGGGCGGTTCTTCGGTGAACTATGGTTTTCCGGCGCACAGCGATGAAGCCTATTTAAGCACAGTGATTCCTGCCATGAAGCAGGCCAAGGTGTCCGCCTTGTTGTTGCCTGGTATTGGTACTGTGGATCATTTGAAAATGGCCAAAGAACTGGGTGTTCACACCATCCGTGTTGCTACGCACTGTACCGAGGCCGATGTGAGCGAGCAGCACATCACTTATGCCCGCAAGCTGGAAATGGACACCGTGGGTTTCCTGATGATGGCCCACATGGCCAGTGCAGAGAAGCTGATTGAGCAAGCCAAATTGATGGAAGGCTACGGTGCCAACTGCATTTATGTGACCGACTCCGCAGGCTACATGCTGCCCGAAGAGGTGTACGAAAAAATCAGCGCAGTGCGCGAAGCTTTGAAGCCAGAAACTGAAATTGGTTTTCATGGGCACCACAACCTGTCGATGGGGGTTTCCAACTCCATCGAAGCCATTCGTGGCGGCGCGCGCCGCATTGATGCAGCAGCAGCTGGCCTGGGTGCTGGCGCAGGCAACACCCCCATGGAAGTACTGGTAGCGGTGTGTGAACGCATGGGTATCAAGACGGGTGTGGATGTATTCAAGATTTCCGATGTGGCAGAGGACCTGGTGGTACCGATCATGGATCACCCCATTCGAATTGATCGTGACTCCATGACATTGGGTTACGCCGGTGTGTATTCAAGCTTCCTGTTATTTGCCAAGCGAGCCGAGAAAAAGTATGGCATCAGCGCCCGTGAAATTTTGGTGGAGCTTGGGCGGCGCGGCATGGTGGGTGGTCAGGAAGACATGATTGAAGACACTGCTATCACCATGGCTCGCGCAAGGAGTGCAGCATGAAACTCGACAAAAAGACCATTTCTGCATTGGCTGAGCATTTGGAAAGTGCAGAGCTGAACGCGCGTGATGTTGTGAAAATTACGGATGACCACCCTGACATGGATTGGGATGATGCCTATGCCATTCAGGACGAAATTCGTGCCCGCAAAGAACGCCGTGGCGTGCGCATTGTGGGTCTGAAAGCCGGTTTGACCTCGCACTCGAAGATGAAGCAAATGGGCGTGGATACACCGGTATTCGGTTTTCTGGCTGATTACTTTAGCGTGCCGGAGGGTTCGGCTGTGAAGGTGAATGAACTGATTCACCCTAAGGTAGAGCCTGAAATTGCGTTTGTGACTAAGACTGATTTGCGTGGCCCAGGTTGCAACATTGCCACTGTGCTGGCCGCGACCGATTTTGTAATGCCTGCCATTGAAGTCATTGACTCGCGTTACCGCGATTTCAAATTCGATCTGAAAAGCGTGATTGCAGACAACACGTCAGCGGCACGTTTTGTGGTGGGCGGCACCATGAAACCAGTCGACGGCATGGACTTGAAAACCACTGGCATTGTGCTGGAAAAAAATGGTGTACCCGTTGCTTTTGGGGCGGGTGCAGCAGTGGTGGGTCACCCAGCCGCAGCCATTGCCATGTTGGCCAATGAGCTGGCCAAGCGCGATCAGTTTGTGCCGGCAGGATCGCTGATTCTGTCGGGCGGAATCACCGAGGCCGTGGCTGTGGAAGCGGGCGACAACGTGACCTTGCATGTGCAAGGCCTTGGCCAGGTTGGCCTGCGTTTTGAATAAGGAATTCACACCATGCCATTTGCACAAATCAATTTGATTGAAGGACGCACGGAAGCGCAAAAACGTGCGGTGATTGAGAAGGTGACCCAGGCCTTGGTTGAGGCTGTGGGCGCACCCATTGAAACGGTGCGGGTTCAGATTATTGAAGTACCCAGCACCAATTGGGGTATTGCAGGCGTGTCAGCAAAAGACCGGGGGCGATAAGCCAGTGAGATAAACCGTTCGCATTCCAGCTGCACATAAAAACCACAGCAGCTTTTCATTTGCCAAACAGAGAAGGCAGGAGACATTGTGAATATTCAGTATTCAGAGGCGCCCTTGCGCCTAAAAAAATCAAGTATTGGTTTAGCGCTGTTTGCCATGACCGGTACAGCGCTTTTGAACGCATGTGCGGACAGTACGGTTCAATCCAGCAGTAATTCAGCTCAGAGGGCAGTCGCGGTAGAGCGCTATGAGGTAGTTCAAACCCTCAGTGCGAATGGCGACACGGTGCTGGGCGGTACGCAAACCGGTGTGGTGACAGTGTCTGTCGATGGAGGAAATACCTGGAGCCGCAAGCAGGTATCCACGACCGCATCTTTTATTGATTCGACGTTTTGCCCTGACGGTAGCGCAGCCATGCTGGATGTGTACAACACGGTGTGGACTTCCGCCGGCGATTTCAAAGATTGGCTACCCTCCAAATTCGACAAACCCTCCAGCCCTGTGGCGATTGAGTGCCACAGCAGTGGTTTGTGGGTGCTCGGTTCTGGTTCCAACCTGATCAACTCCACTGACCAGGGCAAAAGCTGGCGCGTGGTCAGCTTCGATGAAGATGCGCAGTTCACGGCGCTTGCTTTTACCAGCGATACGCACGGTATTGCATTTGGCGAGTTTGGCATGTTGGCGTTTACCAATGACGCGGGTCAATCCTGGCAACGCGGTGAACCGATCGCCGGTGATTTCTACACCTACGACGCTTTGTTCACTGATCCTTTCACAGGTTATGCAAGTGGGCTGGCAGGTCAGGTGTTGAAAACCACGGATGGCGGGGTGACTTGGGCGCGTCTGGTGAACACCACAGAGGCTCCGTTGTATCGCCTTTTCATGCACGCAGGGTTTCCACATGGTGTGGGTGCCAACGGCACGTTGGCGAAGCTCGAAGCTGATCAATGGGTGCCCGTGGGCTATGAGCGACCAGTGTTGTCGTACTTGGGTGCCGCTGTATCGGGTAATCAATCCATTGTTGTGGGCGGCCCAGGCGGCTTGCTTCGCACGGTTCAAAGTTCCAATTCAAGTCAGGCGGACCCATCATGATCAAGTCTTTCGCCGATCGTTTGATCGCTCAAATTATTCGCGCTGAAGAGTGGCTGTTTGCCAACCCCAAAATCGTACTGGGCATGATCATGCTGGTGACTTTGGGTTTTGCAGCTGCCATTCCGCAACTGAAGGTGTACTCCGATTTCTCGGACTTGTTACCCCAAAACCATCCCTACATCAAAACTTACAACCAACTGAAGGAAAACTTCGGTGGCGCCAACATGGTGGTGATGGCGGTGGAGGTGAAAGAGGGCACGATTTTCAATAACGACACTTTAAGGCTGATTGAGAAAGCCACACAAGGTGTGGACAACTTGCCGAGCGTGAACCACAACTTGGTGAGCAGCTTGACACATCGTTCTTCCCGAAAAATTTATCTGGATGAAACCGGCGCCTTTCTTTCCGATACCTTCTACGACAGCAACAATGGCGAGTTAAGTGAAGCCCAACTGAAGCAGCTGCAGAAAGACGTGACCGCGAACCCCACTATTTACGGTTTGCTGGTGTCGCCTGATATGAAGGCTGCCTTGATCAAAGCGCAGCTCAACGAAGGCGATATTGATTACGAAAAAACTTTTGGCGCACTGATGCAACTGCGCAGTGAGTTGACCGACGACAAACACAATTTGTACACCACGGGTAACCCTGTGCTCACCGGTTGGGTTTACACCTATCTGGATCAATTGGTGGCCATTATGGCCTACACCTTGGCCTTGCTCACGCTGTTGCTGATTGTTTATTTCCGGCGCTTCTACGGCATTGCATTGCCTTTGTTGGGAATCGCTTTGTCATCGATTTGGGGGTTGGGTTTCATGGCCATGGTGGGTATTAACCTTGAGCCGCTGTCACTGCCCATTCCATTTTTGATTGCCGCACGGGCCACTTCGCATGGTGTGCAACTGGTGGTGCGCTATTACGAAGAACTGGCCATTGTAAAGAATGGAAAAAAGGCGGCACGCCATGCGCTGGAAGCACTTTTCCGCCCAGGTTCACTGGCGATTATTGTGGATGCCTTGGGTATTGCCGTGCTGGTGCTGGGTGCTGCCCCGTTCAATTACAAGCTTGGTATCGCAGCCGGCTTCTGGGGCTTCTCGGTCATTTTCACAGTGCACTTCATGGTGCCACTTGCGCTGACCATTCTTCCCCAGCCCAAAAATACCAAAAACGAAAACCAGGGTATTCGTGATGCGCTGGGCAGTATCACCAGCAAAACCGTGGCGCGTTTCAATGGTGCACTCACTGTGTTGATCGCCACCGTGGCATTTTCAGCAGCGGGTTTGTATTACGTGAAAGACGTGCAAATGGGTGAATCTGAACCAGGCTCACCTATTCTGAACCGTGATCACGACTACAACCTGGGCACCAAAGCGATCAATGATTTGTTTCCAGGTTCGGAGGAATTGCATGTGCTGGCGCGCACGGCAGAGAAGGGTGGTATCAAGCGCCCTGAAGTGATGGCAGCGATTGAAAAGTTTCAGGCACACATGCTAAGCGACCCTGAGCTTGGTGGCACCAAAGCCATCCCCGGCGTGGTTCGAGTGGTGAACCGATTGTTGCACAACGATGATCCCCGTTGGGCGCAGTTGCCCGACAACGAAGCTGAGGTGGGCGGATTGATGTTCGCCTACCAGGTGTCAAGCCCGATTCCCGGTGCGCTGAAAGAGTTTGTTACGCCCGACGAAAACGAAGCCAATATGGTTTTTTACTACAAAGACCACAAGGCCAGCACCATCAACCGCATTGTGGCTTTGGCTGAAGAAGGCAAGCGCATTGCTGAATCCGAAGTACCTGGACTGACGATTGAACTGGGTGGCGGCATCATTGGCGTGACAGCCGCAGCCAACCAGGCTTTGCACACCGACCACATGATCATTATTCCCGCTGTAATGATCATGGCCTTCACCTTGGTGATGGTGTATTACCGCTCAGTTCATGCTGGCTGGTTAATGATTATGCCAATGCTGTTTGCCACGCTAATGACCTACGCCTACATGGGTGCATTTGGTATCGGCATCAGCGTGAACACAGTGCCTGTCATTGCGGTGGGTGTAGGTGTCGGTATCGACTATGCCGTGTATTTCATGGACCGCATCCGCGAAGAAATGCACGTTGTCAAAAACATCAAACAAGCCGTGATCAATGCCGTGGCATCCACAGGTTATGCCGTCAGCTTCACTGCCGCCACGCTGATCGCGGGTGTGGTGTTGTGGATTTTCATGTCCGATCTCCGATTCCAGTCTGACGCCGCCGTGCTGCTGAGTTTCATGCTGATTGTGAATGCCATTGCCGCCATGTTGATTGTGCCGGCTTGGTGTGTCGTATTCAAACCGAGGTTTGTAATGGGTGAAGTGCAACAACAGAAAGCACAAGCCGCTGATTTGAAACTGGCGAAAGCCGCCTGAATAAATAACAAGCAGTACAACAGCAACAAAGGAGAAGGGGCAATATGAAAAAGATGAGACAAAAACCCGCTTTGCGTTTAGTGGTGCTGGCAGCGACGGTTGGTGCACTGCCTGGCATCGCAAATGCAGCGACGTTTGAAGGCGAAGATTATGAAGTGGACATGTTCTACGAAAATCACACCGTCCACCGTGGCGAGGACAATACCGGTGAATCAGTGGGTCTCGCAAAATTCCGCAATACGCTGATTGCTGAAGGTCAGAAAACCGGCAAGAACGGATGGCGATATAACGGTACTTTCCGTGGTACCTACGATGGTGTGTATGACTTGAACAAAGACCAGTTTGGCAAGTCGGCGGGCGGTCCAATTCAACTTCAAAGTTCGATTGGTCCCGGTGGCAGCGTACCGCATGGCGGTGGTGTGCCTTTGTTCAATGGTGCAACTTACCCAAATAGTCCCAATGAAGGTTTCCGTGTGCTGGGTGACCGCTGGCATGGCCAAAACGGTGGTGTGGCCTTTGGTGTGCCGGTGCGTCCATGCGACTACGATTCACGGGGTTGCGTAGATTTCGGTGGTTATGGTGATTTGACCTTGAATGAATTACGTCACCCCGAGTTTAACAGCCGACTGGATTTCATTCGTGAGGCCTACGCAACCAATACATTTGCATTGAAAGACGGGACAGATCTGTTTGTTAAAGTGGGCAAGCAGCAGGTTGTGTGGGGACGCACCGATTTGTTCCGTGTTCTTGACGTGATCAATCCAGTTGATTTTTCCCGCAACAATATTTACGACGAACTGGAAGATATTCGCATCCCCATGTGGATAGCGCAGGCGGAATGGCGCCTTGGGCCTTCGGAAACCATGCAGGATCGCAACTTGCAGGTGGTTTGGAATTTCGATAAGTTTCGCCCCAATAATCTGGGTCAGTGCGGTCAACCCAACGTTATTTTGGATGCGGGCTGCCTGTTTCGCGGTTTGAAAAACCTGTGGGACAACGGTGGTACTGTAGCCAACTTTTTGCCCGATGCTGGGGGTATGCAGACCATTGCTGCCAACTTTGGCCCTGGTCAAATTGGCATTCGAAATGTGCATTTGCCCGACTGGAAACTGGACAACACCCAACTGGGTATCAAGTACGAAGGCATCACTGCCAACGGCACAGGCTTTTCTCTGAATGCACTGACTTATCGTTCGCAGTTACCATCGTTGCGTGGCATTACCAGTGGCGGTGCGAACGTAGGAACCGGTGCGCCTCAAGGCCCCGACAACACGCACTTGATCGCATTTGATTTCGTGTATCCGCGTGTGAATCTGGTGGGTGGTTCACTCGACTTCCAGATTGAAGCTGCTGCAGCTGCTGTGCGCGTAGAGGCTGCATTAACCGAAGGTGAAGAGTTTGCCAACACCCTGCAGCCACAGTTGTACTCTGAGAACAATGTGTTTCGTGCAGTGGTCGGTGTAGACCGCCCAACCTTTATCGACTGGATCAACCCACGAATTGCCACACTCATTTCTGGTCAGCTGTTTGTTCAGCATATTTTTGACCATGAAGTAGAGCAACGCCCGCTTGGCATTGCAGGAATGCCTGATTGGGAAACCAACGCAATTGGCACTTTGCTGGTGAAAGGTTTCTTGCAGAACGGCCGTGTCAGCCCAACGCTGATCATGGCACACGACTTCAAGGCAGAAGCTACCGCAATTGCGCCATCGGTTGAATGGCTTTACAGCGATAACCTTAAATTTGTGTTCGGTGCCAACTTCAAAGTGGGTGAGAACGACAAATACAAGTTTGATGATTGCCGTTCTTGTAACCCATACCCAGGCGTAACTGGTCCACCCGGATCGACATCTGGGTCAGCAGGTTTGGGTGGATTTGAACCACTTGGCCGATTCCGCGCAGGCCCGATTGGCGCGGCATTCAAAGAAGACGATCTGTTTGTGCAGATGCGTTACAACTTCTAATCAGACAGGAGACACAACATGAAACTGAGAACCCTCGCAATTTCCATCGCCGCAGTGGGCACCTTGGGTACAGCCCAGGCAGCCACCGAGGCTGATTTGCAAAATTCATTCAATCCGTACAAAAGTGGTGTGCCCACTGTGCCTGGTTTGCAACCCGGCACAGTGGTAAACAAATCGAATGTGGAACAGTTTAAAGAGGCGCTCGACCCTGGCATGTACATGACCGTGAAGAATGGTTGGTACGACATCAGGGTTGGAAAAACAACCAGCTTTGATGTGGACAAATTTTATGTGGAAGCTAGCCGCAAGAATATGGGCAAAACGAAGTTAGGTCCCAAGAATGGCGACTTGACTGGATTCGCAGGTGGTCGCCCATTCCTTGAGGAGCCTGATATGAAAGACCCGCGTGCAGGCGAGAAGCTGGCGTGGAATTACAAATACGGTATCAATTGGGGCGATGGCGCAGCCATTTATCCTTTCTACTGGAAGTTTCGTAACCTTCAAACCGGTCAGCTTGAGCGCACCATCAAGTACAACTTTCACTTTCTGAATTTCAAGCATCGTGTTCAACACTCGCCGACACCTGAGGTAACACCGAATCCTTCAGACTTTTTTCGTGCAATTTATGTGAAAGTACTTGAGCCTCAGGATTTGAAAGACACACAGTTGTTGATTCAACGTTATGACGATGATCAGAAGCTGGACGAAGCTAACTTGTACCTGGGTTTTCAGCGACGCGTTCGTCGCCTGGCCACTGGGCAAACCACAGATTCATTCCTGGGTTCTGACCTGATGATTGAGGACTTTGAAGGTTACAACGGTCGAGTGTCTGACATGACATGGAGCTACAAAGGCACCAAGAATATTCTGATGCCTTTCTACAACCACAATGAAATGAAGTTGACGGATGAGTTTAAAGAGCCGGACGGATTCAAGTTCATCAACTTCACTGGTCAAGGGCAGTGCTTCCCTGATATTACCTGGCAGTTGCGCAAGGTGTATGTGCTGGAGGCAAAGCCTGTGAACTCGTCACACCCCATCGGCAAACGTGTGATGCATGTGGATGCGCAAACCTTCGCCGTGTCCAGAACCCTGGTATATGACCGCAAGAACGAATTGTGGAAGAGCTGGACGATTGGTAAAAGCCACCCGGATCATCACCACCCTGTGAACAAGGGAACTGGCATTGCAATTGACGACAGCTTCAGTATGGTTGACGTACAAAGTCAGCATTGCACCACCGGCCAGTTCAAGGGTCTGGTTGATCCCAAGTTGACTCCACCTGAAATGATGCGTGTTCAGTTTATGCGCGGTGGTAATTGATGGTTTCATCCGCTTTCCGGTAGCGTCTCGCCGGAACTGATCCTCCTCCAGGAGGCTTTAAGGCAAATTTCTGATTTTCAGGAATTTGCCTTTTTTATCACTCCAGGGGTATGCCTTCTTTCTTAAGACGGTAAGCCAGTTGAGGGCGGGTAATACCCAACACCCGCGCCGCTTGGGACAAGTTGCCCTTGGCCTGTTTCAATGCGGTTTGCATCAGACGGCGCTCCAAGGTGTCTAGCCCCACATTCTTGGTTAAAATTTCATTGCACAAGTCATCAATAGGGCGCGTTTCAACTGGTGCCAACTCGCCTTGCGCATTAAGCTGCGATTTTTCTTTGCAGGGTTCGATGCGGTCGTCAAACAAGTGGCAGGCCTCCACATACCCCCCGTCGGGTGCCAGCACCACGGCGCGCTCAATCAGGTTTTCCAATTCGCGAATATTGCCGGGCCATTCATAGCTCATCACCTCTTGCATGGCTTTGTCGGTCAGCCCTTGCAACTTCTTGTTGTAGCTTGTGCAGTACTTGGTCATGAAGCGGTTGATCAGTGGCGAAATGTCTGCTTGGCGTTCCCGCAGGGGGGGGATTTTGATGGGGAAGGTGTTGAGGCGGTAGTACAAATCAATACGGAATTTGTTCTCGCGTATGGCTTGTTGCAGCTCCACGTTGGTGGCCGCCACAATACGAACATTCACCTTTTGTACGCGTTCCGAACCCAATCTTTCGAACTCGCCGGTTTGCAACACGCGCAGCAGTTTCACTTGCGTTGACAAAGGCAGATCGCCCACTTCATCAAGAAACAGGGTGCCGTGGTCGGCACGTTCGAAGCGGCCTGCGCGTGGTGTGTGCGCTCCCGTGTAAGCGCCTTTTTCCACACCAAACAACTCGGCTTCAATCAATTCATGTGGAATGGCTGCACAGTTGACGGCCAGAAAGGGCCCCTTGGCACGAGGGCTGTTGTCGTGCAACCAGCGAGCAAACATTTCCTTGCCTACCCCAGTTTCGCCCAGGAGCAATACAGTGATGCTGCCCTGTGCCGCGCGCTGCAGCAATTCGAAAGCATTCATGAAGGCAGGAGATACGCCCACCAAATCGTCATTGCTGCGCCGGCGAACCAGAGCTGTGTCCAGTTTCTCTGCACCCATGTGGTATTCGATCAATTCTTCGGCGAAGGCTTGGGCTTTGAAATATTCCTCATACTCGGGGTCATTCCAAGCCTCTGCACTTTGACCGATGATCAGGCACTGTGAATCGCCCTGGCTCATGCATTCCATTTCTCGATACAGCACCAGTCTGCCCATGAAGGCACTGGAGTAGCCGGAGGCATAGCCAATCATGGTCCAACAGGCTGGTTCATCGCCTTGGCCATAGTCGGCCACGTGAGCCTCGTCTTCCCACGAGTTCTTCCAGACAAATTCACCGTAAAAGTGTTTGGTTGGCAAATTAATTTCCAAGCTGAGCTTTTCAACCTGCACCATGCCTTCCAGTGTGTGCAGTTGAGGGCCCAGCATGAAAGCTTCTTCAACTGAACCGCCAGGGCGTTTGTGCTTCAAGGCCACTTGTCCATCCCGAATGCCTGAGGCGAAACCCAGGCGGATCAGCAGCCCGCGCGCGCGTTTCAGGCCCAGGGTTTCAAACAATTCTTTGCGCAGCGCGCCCAGCGCGCGGGCATGCATCAATAGCATGCGTTGCTCGTCCAGCCAGATGTGGCCGGAGGGCAGATTGAATTTCAACAGGGATTGCAGGTCGGTCACAGTATTCATGTCTCCAATGTGCCTTTGGCTTTTTTCTTTTGATTATGCCTTGTTTTTAATCTAGAAAATGTAAAAAAGCCCAAGCGGGACTGTTACCCCGTTTGGGCTCTTTCAGGCCATGCCAATGGCCCGTCAAAAGCATTGTATTGCTTAGGTAAATACGCCCAGGAAGTTTTCGTTCAGCTTTCTGTCGTGGTAAAAAATCGCCCTGCCTAAGTCGTCGCTGGTCCAGGTAATCACAGGTTTGTCAGGGTAATGAATGTAACCACCCGCAAAGACTTCGTTGCGGTTGCCCGAGGGGTCGAAGAAGTAAATCGTCTCACCACGGGTAATACCGTGGCGTGTGGGCCCAAGGTCGAGTGACACTTTCTTCTTGGAAATAATATCCGCAGCTTTCAGTACCTCGCCCCAGTTGTCCAGAATGAATGAGGCATGGTGAAACGCCCCTTTCATGGGCTGCCGAATGAAGGCCACATCATGCGGTTTGGTTGAACAGCTCAAGAACACACTGATGCGGAAGTTGTGGTCATCTTCGGTGACTACCTGCTCCGTGATATCGAAGCCCAGCACCTCGGTGAATAACTTCACCACGCCATCCAGGTCATCGCCATACAGCAGGCAGTGGTCAAAACGCGAAGGTGCCATGCCTTTCAAGCCGTCTGGCCAGGGGTCTGGGTTCACCAGCGGCAGGCAATTGCCCACCTTGTTTTTTTCGGCCAATAGTTCCATGGTGTGGCCTGTGGTGGTGGTGAAACGAAAGCGCTCGCCGGTTTCCAGGTGTTCTCCGGCGGGAATCCAGCAGCAGTCGGTGGCAAGACCACTCTCGCCCACTTTTTTCGAAAGGTCTTTTAACGTTTCAATGCTGTCGACGCGCCATCCCATGTAGTCCATGCCGGCGGCATCTGCTTCACGCAGCACTACGCTGTGGTGGTCATGCTCATCCCATGCTTTCAAATACACGCGACCCTGTTTGTCGCGTCCGGTTTCAAGCAGGCCCAGTACCTCGGTGTAGTGTTTCACGGCTGGTTCCAAATCCAGCACCCGAAGCGCCACGTGGCTTGGCCTTATTACGCCTGTCATTGCCATGTTGATCTCCTTATCCCTATGGTTTTATTGCTATGTGTGCATGGGTTGCTTGGCAAAATGCTTCGCAATGCACTTTTCCATTTTTCCGAGGGCCGACAGTTCAAGGTCGGTCAGCGGAAAACATCGGCAGGCCAACACCACGCCTTGGGCTTGTTCTTCAGCCGTCACATGCTGTCGACTCATTTTCAGGGTGCGGTATTCGCCCGATTCAATGCGGACACGGCATACGCCGCATCCACCACCACGGCATCCCACCGGGATGCCTTTGCGGTTCAGTTGCTCCATGCCTTTCAGCAGGTTGTCTTCTGAGCTGCAGGTGTACTCTTCCTTTGTGTTTTGAATGGCCACGCGGTGCATGTGTGCAGCCCTCCATCACACGTGTTTGAACAGCGGACTTTTCTTGGCCAGTCCTTCTGCATCGGCCGAGGTCAGGAACCGCTCGGTGTAAATATCCCGTTCAAACAACTGGCCTTGCATCAGGGTTGAAATACACGCTTCAATCATGGGCGGTGGTCCGCACATGTAAGCCTTGTGGCCCCGAAAATCATTGTTGAAGTGCGCCTTCAATGCCTCGTGAACAAAACCTTTTGCTCCGGTCCAGCTTTCACTGATGTCTGCATCTGACAAGGCAGGGATGTAAGTGAAGTTGGGGTGCTTTGCAGCCAACTCGACAAAGTGACTGTAGTAGTACAGTTCAGCCTGATTGCGAGCGCCTTGCACCAGAGTGATGGGCAGTGTGCAGCCTTCGTTGAACAGTTCTTCAATCATGGCTTTGGGGCTTGACAGACCTGAACCACCGGCCAGAAAAATCATGGGTAGATTGGCCGATTTGCGTGTGAAAAAGCGACCCAGCGGGGCGGTGAATTCCAGTGTGTCACCCACCTTCAGTTCGTCATGCAGCCAAGTGGTGGCCGCACCGCCTGGTACTTTTCGAATATGCAATTCAACCAGGTTTGTGCCCGGGGCATTGCCGATTGAAAATGCACGTTCGCCTTGCACGCCCGGTACTTTCAGCATAACGTACTGCCCAGCTTGAAAGTGAACTGGCTCGTCGACTTCAAGCCAGATACCGCGAATGGTGGGGGTGAGCATGTCAGCTTTGACCACACGCCCGGAGAAGTCCTGAAGTCCGATGAATTGCGCATCCGGGTCTTCATCAACCTCAGCTTCAATCACGGTGTCGCATTCAACGGTTGCGCAGCACGCCAGAATTTTTCGTTCATCGCGTTCAAAGTCCATCAGCGCAAACGGTGAGGCTTCACCATGTTCGAATTCACCTTCCAACACTTGTACCTTGCAAGTGGCGCAAAGGCCATGACCACAGGCGTGGGGTAGCCAAACACCTGCACGAAGGCAGGCGTCCAGCACGGTTTGCCCTTCCTCGATGTCGATTGTTTGACCAATCGGTTCGATGGTGAGTTGATAGCTCATTGCGGGTTCCCCTTTGCGCTTACGCGCCCGAACCAGACAGGCCTGTCAAGCCGGGGGTGGTGAAGCGCAACACCGACTTGTGCGTCAAACCGTTTTCATCCAGCGATTTGCCCAAGTCGGGAGTGAAGTTTTCACGCCCGTGTTTCCACTGAACGGTACTCCAATCAATTTTTGCAAAGTCGGGGTGACTTCCGTATAGCGAAGGCAGTACCTCATTCACCAATGCCCCGAAGGGCATGGCGGGTGGTAGTGGCAAGGCCATGGGTGCGCAAAACATCAGGTGGTGTTCCCAGTTCACGAACAACAAGCGGTTGCCGTGAAAGTTCTCTTCAAGATCGCGTACAACGCCGGTGTAGCCTGGTTGCAATGAAACGAGTGCCATGTTGTTCTCCTCCTAGTTGTTGTCAGGCCGCCGGTGCGTCTTTGTGGTCGCGCCCTGTCCATTGCTCCCAGTTCATCTGGTCCTGACTGCCCATGTACTCGCCGTTGTCCTGGCCAGGCACCAGGTTGTAGTACTTCAGAACGTTATCCAATCCTTCGCCACCACAATTACCCTGGAAGATTTGATGCACAGGCAGCCAGCTTTGAACGTACTTCTCGGGCTCGTTCTCGAAAATGTCTTTACAGCCATCCGAGCAGAAGTGGTACTTCATACCGTGGTAGGTTGTTTCCCGCAGGCAGGTGGTTGTGGGGTCATCGGGTTCCGTGAAAATTGCCGGCACTTGGCACAACTGGCACAGCATCGGCAGGCCAGGGTTGCTCCAGCGCTTACCTTCTTTTTGAAGGGCATCCCAGTGCTCAAAACGTGGACGATAGTGCTTGTCGAAAGTGTCGGGGTACTTCTCGCTCAACCACTTCAGTTCGCTTTCTTCGGGTACCCAAGTGTGAAATGCAGCGGCATGGCTGAAATTGTAGAAAGTAGCCCACACTTCATGGCTCAAACGGCTTTTCTCTTTGCTGGCTACTTCGTGGTACTTGGGCATACGAATACCGTAGCGGCTCAAGTCTTCGAACAGTGCGCCACCGTTTTTCTCGAAATAGGTTTCCCATGCTTCCTGCCAGCTCATCACGCGTTTGGGCAGCATGTAGTCCATCATCATCGAAACCAAGGCCAGCAAGCGGTAACCGCGCCAGAACCACTTGTCGATCCACTTTTGAACGATGTCTTTGTTGCCCGGGTCTTGTTCCAGCATGAACTTGACCACCTCAAGACCAAGTGTCATGTGGCGGGATTCATCTGATTGGGCGGAAAAGCCGAAAGTAACCGTGGCCATGTCGCCGTTGTAGGCAGCACCGCTCATGAATGGCATAAACAACAGGTTGGTCAATACATACTCAAAAGAAAACGAGATGGCTGTAATGAATTCAAAGGGACCTGCAGACTGTGCATCTTCAAAGTAGCTCTTGGGTACGCTGAGGTACCACACGCGGTCGTGCATGTGGCGGAAGTCGTGCAAGCCGTTGAAAAACTTGTTGTAGTGGCTGATGGTGTGCACCTGGGTTTGTGCATGGCGCAATTCATCAATGGCCTGCATCTGCGATGCAATGCGTGCACTGACGCCACGGAAAGAGCGACCCACGTGGGCATAGCCACGGTGTGCAGCGTATTCCAGAGGGGATACACCAGTCAGGAACAGCTTGAGCGTGTTGATGTAGCGAGCATCCGTTACGTTGAACTGACCATTGTTCTGAGCAAACGCGTCAATAATGGCGTACAGTTTTTTCTCTTTTTCGCCCTGGAATTTCCAGTAGGCGTCCATGGTCAAGCGGAACGGATCTTCCCACTTGTCCCAGTCGTGAATCTTGATCCCTTCGAATTTGTCATAGGGAAATACATCGTCCATGGCCTGGTAGGTGGTGTCCCAGCCAAGTCCGCGGGTCATCATGCCGTATTTCTCTTTCAGGCCCAGTTTTTTGTTGCCTGTGTTCTTGGGTACTGCGCTCATGTCTCTACTCCTTCAAGTTGAAAATTTCCGGGACTGGCATTACGCCGCGTGGCCCCAGTACAGTTCAAATTCATCCTCTGTTTCATTGATGCTGCCCGACAGGGAAATCAGGTTCAGGTGAATTTCCTGAAGATCCCAGTCACGCCCCATCAGGTCGGACACGCTTTGGCGCTTGACCACCAAACGGCCGGGCGACTCGATCTTGACCATTGCCGGAAACTCCTCGACTGTGGCTTGCGGGTTGTCTTCCCGAATGGCCTCGACAATGTTGCGGGTATCGTCGTTGGTGACAAATGCAATAAACACCGGCGTTTTCGTTCGTTCTGGGGTTGGCGTGTTCATGCTGTAGCTCCGGGTGTTTTCAAACCGATCTTCTTGGCGCGCACCAGCAGGTCTTCCTTAATCTGCATGAAAATGCTGGCGGCTTCTTCTGCAAACAATGAGGTCATCAAAGGCTGCAAAGCGCGGGTAGTTTCTGTCATCCAGATGTCGAACCAGCGGCTCAGTATTTCCTTGTTCTCTGGTGATTCATCCACTGCGGTTTTGATGGTGGAGTCCACCCAACGTTGGGTTTCGGCAAACCATTCCTGCATGAAGTTGGTACACATGGAGAAGGTTTGGCCAGCCATTGGATTCAGGCGTGTTTCAAGGTGCTTGTAAAACATGGGGTACACCAGTCCGTCCATCACAAAATTCTGTGCCAGAAAAACTTCAAACCAGTCTTTTGTGACAAACAGGTTTTCCATGCTGCGGCGAAGTTCTTGCCACTCGGGCGTGTGCAGCCAGTGCTGCTTGCCCACTTCCAATGAGTCGCCCGTGTTGCCATCCAGCAGCAAACCAAGGCGGCTGACGTATTGCGCGAGGCCCAAGCGGTCCATGGTGTTGTACATGGTGGCTTGTGTAATTGCAGCGCCATAACCGAAGCTGGTACAAAAGCAGTTGTTCATGTTGGCGCCCCACTCGTAGTGGCGAAGCGGCAGCACAGCGAAAATTAAATGTTCTTTGTCTTTTTCGCTCAGGTTGTAGAACACACCACGCTTTTCTGCGAACTCAAACTGCTTTTCGGCCGCATCCTGTTGCTTGGCACGGTTCATGGTGTACACGCCGTAGTAGTACTGTCGTGGGTCTTTGAAGCTGTACCAATCGGCCATTTTGATGGCTGTACGGGCAGTGTCGTACAGGTCGTACTGTGGGTCCCAAATGGGGCGGTAGTGGAAGTTGGTGTCCGACTGCATGTCGAACGTGGCTTCCTGATAGCGCGACGCAGGCTTGTCTGCACCCAACCGGCGGGCCACATTCGAGAATGTGTTGCGAAGTTGTTTGATGTTCGACGTTTTGATGTCGACTTGCATGATGTCTTCTCCTTTCCTCTATTTATTTGGTTTTTTATTCGCTGACGCCGGCCTGGCCGAATTGCCACTTCAGGCGTTCGTAGTCCAGCCAGGCGCATTGCTCGGCAGTCAATTCCACAGCATTGTGTTGTTTGCAAAATTCGCGGAACTGATCGAATTGCATCACCAGTTCCACGCAAAGCTCTGGATCGCCAATCGAAAACTCGAACTCGACAAAGCGATTGTTCAAGGTGCCGGTGACGCGCACATAACGTGGAATGGACGCCTCCAGAATTCCGTTCAGCTCCGGTGGCGGGGTATCGCTTTTGGATGTTTTGACTTCTTTGATCATTTGGAACCCTCTTGCTTGATTTCCCATGTAAAGGGGGCAAGGGGTATGCCATGCAGGCTAAGTCATTGAAAAAATGAAGTTTTGAGAAAATAGAGGAGTAATTCTAAGAAAATTACGGGTGTTGAAAAGATGAATTGCTGCGGTGCAAGTTGATCAAATGGTGAAATGCGCTGTGCCTCCAAGTTGCGCTCGATCGATTCGTGATGCAATGAAACCCATAAAAAGATCAAGGAGACCAATCAATGATTGAACAGCAGGGCAGAGCAATCGGCAAATTGACCCCCGAGGGCGGATGGCGCAAGACGGAGCGGGTTCGAATTAACCCGTTGAAGCCTGAGGAGATGAGCTTGTTTGCACGCACAGCCATTCGCATTATCAATGCGGTGGGCAAGCTGGACGCGTCCAACCTCTTCATGATGCTGTTGCGCAATTTCAGGTTGTTCAAGGTCTGGCTGGGTTTTGCCGCACGCATGATGCCGTACGGGGAAATTGATCGTCGTGATACAGAATTGGTGATTCTGCGGGTGGGCTGGAATTGCAGATGCCGCTACGAGTGGGGGCAACATGTGGACATTGGCTTGCGCACCGCTTTAAGTGAAGAGGACATTCTTCAGGTGCCCTTGGGCGCGGATGCACCCGGTTTTGAGCCACGTATCAAAGCGCTTATGAAAGCGTGTGACGAGTTTCATCAGGAGCGCATGGTGTCGGCCAGCACCTGGGCAGAGCTTGAGCAGCACTACAGCACCCGTAAGTTGCTGGAGGTGCTGATGCTGATTGGTCACTATGAAATGCTGGCCGGTGTCTTGAACTCAACCGGTTTGCCGCTTGATCACAAGCTGGACAAGCTGTTGGGCGAAGTGTAATCAGACGGGGGCGTGATCAACATGATGAAGTGGAAGAGATATTAAAGAGTTCTTTAATATCTTGTTTTGTATTAAAGAATTCTTTAATATTATTTTGTGTATTTAAAGACTCTTTAACAACATGCGCCAAACCGGCACTTACTTTACCTCGACTACCCTGGGTGAATCCTTTCAGGCTTTTGTGCCCAAGCCTTTGCCTCCCGAGTCGCCTGCCCTGAATTTAGCGCTGTTTGAAGCGAAGAACAAAGCAGCTGAGCTGGCGCTTGCTCGATTGACCGGTGTGGCCGGCCTGGCACCATCGGTTGATTGGTTGCTTTACAGCGCCATTCGCAAAGAAGCCCTGATGACATCTCAAATCGAAGGAACACAAGCCACATTGGTCGATTTATTCGATGACGAGGCAGGTTTTGATGTGAGTAACAGCGATGATGTGGAAGAAGTGACGAATTATCTGCAAGCGTTTCGATTGGTGCAGAACAATTTGCGTGATCCCAACGGCTTGCCCATCAGCGTACGGCTTTTGTGCAATGCGCATGACCTGTTGATGAATGGCGTTCGTGGCAGCAGCAAGCAGCCTGGCTTGTTGCGTCAATCACAAAACTGGATTGGCGGGTCGCGCCCAGGCAACGCAGTGTTTGTACCGCCACCTGCCGATCAGGTGCCACAACTGCTGTCCAATCTTGAGCAGTTTATTCATGATGAAAAGCATGCAAAGTTTCCACCGCTTGTAAAAATTGCGCTTGTCCATGCCCAATTTGAAACCATTCATCCTTTTCTGGATGGCAATGGTCGAATTGGCCGACTGTTGATCGCCGCTTTGCTGGAGCACTGGCAGTTATTACCAGAACCCTTGATGTATCTGAGTGGCTACTTGAAGCAGCACCAGTCGTTGTACTACCAACAACTATCAGCTATTCGCATGCAAGGCGATTGGGAAGGATGGATTGAGTTTTTTCTGGAAGGCGTAGAATCAGCAGCGATGCAAGCTGAGCAAGGCATTGTGGCGGTGGCCAGTCTTATTGCTACTGATCGTCGGAAGCTGCTGGAATCGTCCAGAGCAACCCCCGCGGTGTATCGCTTGTTTGAAAGTTTGCCAATGATGCCGCGCTTCAATGTCGAGCAAGTGAAGCAAAAACTGGATACCAGTTTTCCGACAGCGAATGCCGCTGTGTCCGTGCTTGAGGCATTGGGCGTGGTTGTGGAAGTCACTGGTCAAAAAAAGAATCGAACATACAGTTACAAGTCGTACATCGATTTGTTAAGCAAGTGACTTACCCGGCCATTAAGTGACATGTCAAATTTAGAAACCGAAGTTCGAGCCGACCCCAAAAAGCGTCGCAATGCCCAATGCGGCGAACATGGCTGCGGCAATACGGTGCACCAGCTTCATCGGAATTTTTTCAGCCAGCTTGTCGCCAGCAAACACCGCAGGTACATCAGCAATCAGCATGCCCAGTGTAGTGCCCGCAACTACCATGAGCACATCGTTGTAGTGTGCTGACATGGCCACTGTGGCGATTTGGGTTTTGTCGCCCATTTCCGCCAAAAAGAAGGTGATGAAGGTGGCGCCGAACACGCCCAGTTTGGTCGCCAGTTGGGTTTCTTCATCTTCGATTTTGTCTGGAATGAGTGTCCACACTGCCATGGCGATGAAGGATGCGCCAAGCACCCAACGCAGAACAGATGGATCCACATTGGCGGTGATCCAGCTACCCACCACGCCAGCCAGGCCGTGATTGATCAGGGTGGCCAAAGTAATTCCAATGATGATGGGGACTGGTTTTTTGAAACGTGTGGCCAACAGAAATGCGAGAAGCTGGGTTTTGTCCCCAATTTCAGCGAGTGCGATAACACCGGTGGATACGAGAAGTGCCGAAGACATTTAAAAGTTCCTGGGCCTGGAAAAACCGAATGACCACGCAGCTTCTCCAGGCCAATCTGGAAGCCGTGTAGTCAAAGGTCTTGCCAAGTTCAAAAACCGCTTACGCCATAGCCTGTATAAGATGTTAGGCCAAGTGTGTTGACGTAAGCCTTTCCGAGCGGAAAGAGGCTACTCCCCAATGAGTGTCGCAATGATAGGACTTGCCATTCAAAAAATCAAGTCGATCGAGATTGGATTCAAAGGCAAATCGACAAATCGTTCAAGGGGTGCAACCCGAGAAATCGTGGTTTCAAGAGATCGTGAATCGTTGCTTCACTCACCTCACTTAACTTGCCCGGGTTCCACTTGGGCGATTTGTCTTTGTCCACCAGCAATGCACGTACGCCTTCCGGAAAGTCTGGATGTACGCAGCAGCCCACGGAAGCCTGATACTCCAGCCGCAATACATCGGCGAGATCTGCGCCCGCATGGCGCTTCATCAATTCAAATGACAGCGCGGCCGAAGTGGGAGAGCCATGCGCATATGCCTGAGCAGCTTTGGCCAGCCAGACCACCTCGCTTTGTTGCAGCGCGCGCAAGGACACGTCGATTTCAGCCAGTGTGTCATGGTTCATTACGGCATCAATTTCTTTGGCGTGTGTATGTAACAAAGGCGTGGGCGCGTTCACTTCGAACTGTCTTAGCACGGTAGACAATTTTTCCCTGTCCGATTTCAGCTCACCCTGCCAGCTGGTGTTTTCAATGGCATGTAGTACATTTGAAAACTGCGCATGTTCTATCACTGCATCTGCCCAGTCACCAATCATGGCGTCGCCTGCGTTGATGATTACGCCGGTCAGGGCCAGAAACAAACCCGTGCGCTCGGGCATGCGATGCAAGAACCAGGTGCCGGCCACATCCGGGTACAAACCAATGTGAATTTCCGGCATGGCGATCCGTGCATTGGGGCTGACCACGCGGTGCGATGCGCCTACCATCAAACCCACGCCACCACCCATCACAATGCCGTGTGCCCAACACAAAATGGGTTTGGGGTAGGTGTGTATGCGGTAGTCCAAGCGATACTCACGTTCGAAAAATGCCTCGGCTTCAGGCGGTACTACGCCTGCCCCTACACGCTTGCTGGCGTGGTGCAAACTCACCACATCACCGCCTGCACAAAAGGCTTTGTCGCCTGCAGCACTCAGCACCACACCTGCAATCGAATCGTCTTCCGCCCAGCTTTTTAATTGGGGATCGAGCAGGTCGATCATGGGCAATGTGAGCGCATTCAAGGCTGCAGGATTGTTCAAGATTGCATGACCGAACTTGTGGCCACTGGCGGTGGTGAAAGTACTGAATGTGACAGGTGCTGACATGACTGTATTGGTACGTAAGATTCTCGAAGTGAGTGCAGAAGATACACCAATAAAAAAAGCCCGGTGCTTTCACACCGGGCTTTTTTCACAGCCAGTTCAAATTAATGGTGCAAATCAAAACGATCGGCATTCATCACTTTGTTCCAGGCGGCCACGAAGTCGTTCACAAACTTCTTCTCGGCATCTGAACCTGCATACACTTCGCACAGTGCACGCAGTTGCGAGTTGGAACCGAAGCACATGTCGGCCAGGGTACCTGTCCACTTCACTTCGCCTGTCTTGCGGTCACGGCCTTCCAGTACACCGTCGGCGCTGGTTGACTTGCTCCACTTGGTGCTCATGTCGAGTAGGTTGGTGAAGAAGTCAGTGGTTAATGCCTCGGGGCGCTTGGTGAACACGCCATGTTTGGCACCACCCACGTTGGCGTTCATGGCACGCAAGCCACCCACCAACACAGTCATTTCAGGAGCGGTCAAGCCCAGCAAGCTGGCCTTGTCGATCAAACGCTCTGCTGCTGTACCTTCCAGACCTTTGCGGGCGTAGTTACGGAAGCCATCTGCTGTTGGCTCCAGCACTGCGAAAGACTCCACATCGGTTTGATCCTGAGTGGCATCTGTACGGCCCAGGGCAACTGGCACCTTGATGTCATGACCGGCTTTCTTGGCCGCGGCTTCTACACCGGCAGCACCTGCAATCACAATCAGGTCGGCAATCGAAATTTTCTTGCCGTTGCCTGCGTCGTTGAACTGCTTTTGAATGCCTTCCAGTTGCTCCAGCACCTTGCTCAATTCAGCAGGGTTGTTGGCTTCCCAGTTTTTCTGGGGGGCCAAACGAATGCGTGCACCGTTGGCGCCACCGCGCTTGTCGCTGTTGCGGTATGTGGAAGCAGAAGCCCACGCTGTGCGAACCAGTTGAGGAATGCTCAAGCCGCTGGCCAGTACTTTGGCTTTTAGCGCAGCAACATCAGCCTCATCGGCATGCTTGTAATCTGCTGCAGGCACTGGGTCTTGCCAGATCAAATCCTCTTTTGGCACCAATGGGCCAATGTAACGGCTCTTTGGGCCCATGTCGCGGTGGGTCAGCTTGAACCAGGCACGTGCATACGCATCAGCGAACTCGTCTGGGTTGGCCAAGAAGTGACGAGAAATCTTCTCGTAATCCGGGTCCATGCGCAGCGCCAGGTCGGCAGTGGTCATCATGGGTGCGTGGCTCTTGTTGGGGTCGTGTGCGTCCACCACTGTGCCTGCACCTGCGCCGCCTTTTGGCTTCCACTGGTGTGCGCCAGCCGGGCTCTTTGTAAGCTCCCAGTCGTACTTGAACAATGTTTCCAGGTAACCCATGTCCCACTTGGTGGGGTTGGGTTTCCATGCGCCTTCGATACCGCTGGTGGTGGTGTCGCCTGCATTGCCCTTGCCATGTTTGTTGATCCAACCCAAACCCTGCTCTTCAATGGGAGCGCCTTCAGGTTCTGGGCCGACCAGTGCCGGGTTACCAGCACCGTGCGCCTTACCGAAGGTGTGACCACCTGCTACCAAAGCCACGGTCTCGTAGTCGTTCATCGCCATGCGACCAAAGGTGGTGCGAATGTCGTGTGCTGAAAGCTTGGGATCGGGATTGCCATTGGGGCCTTCAGGGTTGACATAGATCAAACCCATTTGTACGGCGGCCAAGGGGTTTTCCAGTTCGCGCTTACCGGTGTAACGCTTGTCGCCCAGCATTTCAGTTTCTGGGCCCCAGTACACTTCCTCTGGCTCATACACATCTTTACGGCCGAATGCGAAACCAAAGGTCTTGAAACCCATGGTGTCCATACAGTAGGTACCCGCCAGTGTAATCAGGTCAGCCCATGACAATTGCTTGCCGTACTTCTGCTTGATGGGCCACAACAGGCGGCGCGCCTTGTCCAGGTTGCCGTTGTCGGGCCAGCTGTTCAATGGCGCAAAGCGCTGCATGCCGGTGCCAGCACCGCCACGGCCATCGGCGATACGGTAGGTACCAGCGGCGTGCCATGTCATGCGAACGAAGAACGGGCCGTAGTGACCGTAGTCGGCGGGCCACCAGTCTTGAGAATTGGTGTAGAGCGCTTCGAGATCTTTCAGAAGGGCGGGTACATCGAGCTTCTTGACTTCTTCCACGTAGTCGAAGTCTTCGCCCATGGGGTCAGTCAATGGGGAATTCTGGTTCAACAATTTAATGTTCAGTGCGTTGGGCCACCAGCTTGCGTTAGTGGGTGTGCCGGCAATCGCTGTTTTGGGACCATCGCCCGTGAATGGGCACTTTGCATCATTTGACATACATCTCTCCTTTGTTGCCGTTAATTATTAACTGCTGAATTCAGTGTAGGGTGCTAAATCCTATCAATCAAGTTGTTTTTATAAATTTACCCTATAGGCAGGGGCAATTGATATTTTTGACCTTCAGCATGTCTTCAATATTAATACCGGAAAAAAAGTTGGTCACTCCTCATCGAAGGAGTCATACTTCTGGCAGAGAAAGTCGATCAGTGCACGCACTGCGGGCAGCATGCCGCGCCTCGATGGAAACACCACGTGAATGATTTCGCGACGCGGAGACCACTCTGGAAGCAATTTGACCAATCGCCCGTCGGCGACTTGTTCGGGCACCATCAGATTGGGCAATTGAACCACCCCAACCCCCGCCATTGCACTGGCCCGCAGGGCTGTCATGTCGGTCGTTACCAGTCGGGGAGAAAAAGGCACGACCACTCGCTCCCCACTGTGATGGGTCAGACACCACTCAAAGTTGTTTTGTACATTCCCCTGTGTTTGCCCCAATCCCAGGCTTGGCCAGTTTCTTAAATCGTTGGGGTGTTTTGGCATGCCTATTTGCTGAATCAACCGGGGTGCTGCCACCAGACACAGGCCTCGATCCGACAGCACCTTGAGCACCAAGTCGCTGCTTTCCAGCGGCAGTGGTCGCACACGTATGGCAAGGTCAACTCCCTCGGCCACCACATCCACCCGCCTGTTGCTCGCTTCCATGTGCACTGTCACTTGCGGATGTTTCACCAGAAATTCTGCCAGCATCTCGCCAATGTGAGCATGCAGCAATGCGATGGGACAAGTCATGCGGATCAGGCCACGCGGCTCGGAGTGATTTTGTTCAATCAATTCTTGTGCACTTTCGGCCTCAATCAACATGGCCTTGCAGTGCTGATAGTAGGTTTTTCCGATTTCTGTGATGTGCAACTTGCGGGTGGAGCGATACAGCAACTGTGTTCCCAGCCGTTTTTCGAGCTCGGCGATGCGGCGACTTATTTTTGATTTCGGAACCCCCAAGGCGCGTGCAGCCGCTGAAAAACCCTGATGTTCAACTACTTTGGCGAAGTAATACAGGTCGTTCAGGTCCATGGATGCGTGCCTTATTGTTCTATAAGCAGAACGATTTGTTGAAAATTTGCCTGCTTATCAGTAATTAAGTGTTTGATTAGCATATTGCCATTAATCACTGTCAATATGAAAAGGAAGACAACATGAGCAAGCCATACATTCGTCTCGATAAAAACAATGCCGCGGTGCTGTTGGTTGATCACCAGGCCGGTTTGTTGTCGCTGGTGCGTGACATCGACCCCGATCGTTTCAAGAACAATGTGTTGGCCCTGGCCGATTTGGCGAAGTATTTCAAATTGCCCACCATTTTGACCACCAGTTTTGAAACTGGCCCGAACGGCCCTTTGGTGCCCGAGTTGAAAGATATTTTCCCCGATGCACCTTATATTGCCCGTCCTGGCCAAATCAATGCCTGGGACAATGACGAGTTTTTGGCCGCAGTCAAAGCCACCGGCAAAAAGCAATTGATTATTGCGGGTGTGGTAACCGAGGTGTGCGTTGCATTCCCAGCCTTGTCGGCCCTTGAAGAAGGATATGAGGTGTTTGTGGTGACCGATGCATCGGGTACATTCAACGAACTGACACGCCACTCTGCCTGGGAAAGAATGAGCAATGCAGGCGCGCAGTTGATGACCTGGTTCGGCGTGGCTTGTGAACTGCACCGCGACTGGCGCAATGACATTGAAGGATTGGGTGCCTTGTTCTCTAATCACATTCCAGACTATCGCAACCTGATTACCAGCTACACAGCACTGACGAAGTAAGCGCAAACCGTTATGATTTTGACATGAACAAAATCAAGCGAATTGAACTTCGAAGCGCCGACCTGGGCGAAGGCATGTTGGTGAAACGTGCTTTGCCCAGTCGCCACCAGCGCATGGTGGGGGCATGGTGTTTTCTGGACCATGCAGGGCCAGTGGAATTTGCCCCAGGCAAAGGCATGCACGTGGGCGCACACCCGCACACCGCATTACAAACTTTCACCTGGTTGATCGATGGTGAAGTGCTGCACAAAGACAGCCTGGGCAATGAGCTGATTATTCGACCCGGGCAGGTGAACCTGATGACCGCAGGGCGTGGTATTGTGCACACCGAAGATTCGGTGGTGAATGGTGACCGATTGCATGCTGCACAATTGTGGATTGCCTTGCCGCCCGAACTTGCTGATTGCGAGCCCGATTTTGCCCATTATCCGGAATTGCCTGTTTGGCATTCCGAGGGTGTTCAATACACCTTGCTGGCTGGTAGCTACGGCGGCGATACTGCGCCCACCGCGGTGCATTCGCCCATGCTTGGCATGGACTTGTTCAGCCTGCACGGTGGCCAGGCCACGCTGCATTTGAACCCGGAATTTGAGTACGGATTTTTGCCACTGACCGGGCAGGTGAGTGTGCAAGGCGAGACTTACACACCGGATGAGTTTGCCTACTTGGAACCAGGTTCAGAGAACCTTGAGATGACCCTGAGCACCGATACGCGCGTCTTGTTGCTGGGCGGTGTGCCGCTTGAAACACCCGTGCAAATGTGGTGGAATTTCGTGGGCCACAGCAAAGAGGCCATCGCCAAGGCCCAACTGGCTTGGGAGCGGGGCGAGCCCCGGTTTGGGGATGTGCGCGACCCCACCGATTCTTCGGGTGTTGCCAGGCGTTTATCTGCGCCCTCGTTACCCTGGTAACTTCCTGTTCTTGATTGCTAAGGGAATACCCCTGATTGGCAAGTCTTCATAAAATATAATCTCCATTACATTTGATTCTATCCTATTGAATATAAACAAAATTTATACTTATATTCTGAGTTCAGAGTTCGATATATTGAAAAAATATCTTGAACTCCGAATTCAGAATATATATATTTAATTCACAATAAAAATGTAGCTTCTCGCGCAAAGCGAGTACCGCATGAATGAAACAGGAGACGATGCATGCAAAAAGAAAACAACTGTTGCGGATGTGCAGCCGCAGCCCAGCCAGTGGATGATTCCCGCCGCCGTGTGTTCAAGATTGCAGCGGCAGGTATTGCTGCCGGTATAGGTTTGAGTCGTAAGTCAGGCGATGCCTTGGCTGCGGCGTCGGTTGATGGTCCCGTCGCTGGTGATTTTCTGGTTGACGACAACGCTGAAGGCGAATTGAAGCCAATCACAATTGATGACCTCACTCCCTTGAAGCCTTTGGTTGTTTATCCACTGAACTCAAAGACCAACAAACCCAAAGCGGACAGTCGTTTGAATCGCATTGTGTTGATTCGAATGAATGCGGCTGATTTCAGTGCCGAGACCAAAAAAGATGCGGCAGGTGACGTGCTTGCATTTTCAGCGATCTGTACGCACCAAGGCTGTGATGTGAAAACCTGGATGTCTGCAGACAAAGCGCTGGCCTGTTTTTGTCACGGCTCTAAATTTCAGCCATTGGATGCTGGCGCAGTAGTGCTTGGCCCTGCAACGCGAGCCATGCCGGTGCTTCCAATTCGCCTTGATGGTAAAAAAATTGTGGTGGCGGCCGGGTTTAAAACACCGCCCGGCATGGGCTGATCAGCACAGTCTGTTTGTAAAGAATTAGTACCAAGCGAACACAAAAGTTCGTACACATTCCATATCGGAGGAGATGACATGAAAGCTTTTGCAAAGTTTGTTTTTGCGGGTGCTGTGGCCATGAGCCCGTTTGCATCGGCATTCTCTGCTTTAGGCGATTACACGCCAGTAACAGATGAAAGGTTGAAAAATCCGGAACCCAAAAACTGGTTGCAGTACCGAGGCAACTATCAGGGTTGGGGCTATAGCCCATTGGATCAGATTAACGACAAGAATGTGAGCAAGTTGAAGCTGGCCTGGGCTTTCACCACTGGCCAGACTGAAGGACATCAGGCTCCACCAATCGTGAATAACGGTTACATGTTTGTGACCACGCCTGGTGGACAGCTGATCGCGCTGAACGCAAAGACTGGTGAAGAACTTTGGCGTTACCGAAAAACTTTGCCGGGTGAGATGTTGCAATTGCACCCGACTAACCGGGGCGTGGCTTTGTATGGCGACAAGGTGTACGTGGCCACTGTGGATGCATTCCTGATTGCGCTGGATGCAAAAACCGGAAAGGTGGTTTGGGAGAAAGCGGTAGGAGACTGGAAAGCGCTGCAGTACATGACCCTTGCACCACTTGCTGCCAAAGGCAAGATCATGGTGGGTTCATCAGGCGGTGAAACCGGCGTGCGCGGATTTGTTGCCGCCTATAACGCAGAGACTGGCGCTGAAGAATGGAGAACCTACACCACAGCTGCACCCGGCGAACCTGGTGGCGATACATGGCCTGGTGAAACTTACAAAAACGGCGGTGGCAGCATCTGGATTACAGGTACGTATGATGCGGACACCAACCTGGCTTACTGGGGAACTGGCAATCCCGCTCCCTGGCCAACTGAAGGGCGACAGGGCGACAACCTGTATACCAGCTCCACAATTGCCCTGGACGTAGACACTGGCAAGTTGAAAGGCTATCACCAGTACACACCCAACGATGCATGGGATTGGGATGAGGTTTCCGCACCTTTGCTGATTGACACCAAGGTGGATGGCAAGATGAGGAAAACCGCGGTGCATGCGGGCCGCAATGGATATCTGTGGGTACTGGAACGCACCAACAGCAAAATCAATTTCATCGAAGCTTACCCATTCGTTTACAACAACGTCTTCAAGTCGATTGATCCGAAAACCGGACGCCCGACCTACGATGAGTCACGTAAGCCTGGCATGGGTAAAGCTGTGGGATTCTGCCCATCGTTGTGGGGTGGAAAGGATTGGCCGCCCGAGGCTTACAACCCCAAAACCGGTTTGCTGTACATACCAGCCAATGAAAATCTTTGCGCTGAGTTGCCTCCTGCTGAACCTACCAAGTACAAAAAAGGCGACCTTTACATCGGTTATTCAATTGAGGGCGTGTTGACTAGCTTGCGCTGGAGAGAAGATGAAAAAGACAAGCCCAAAACTATGGGCGAGATTCAGGCCTGGGACCTGAATACCGGCAAGAAAGTGTGGACCCACAAGTTCCCCACTTTCAACTGGGGGCCGCTGATGACTACAGCAGGTAACCTGGTGTTTGGCGGTGGAACCAACGACCGCATGTTCCGTGCCTTCAACGCAAAAACCGGCAAACTGGTTTGGGAAGCTGCAACGCCTTCCGGTGTAACTGGTGTGCCCACTTCATTTGAGGTGGACGGAGAGCAGTACATTGCAGTTCAGTCTGGCTGGGGTGTGGATTCTCAGCGGATGCAAGGTGGTGTGGATCGCCTGACCGGCAAAACCACAGTCGTACCACAAGGCGGTACGGTCATGGTCTACAAGCTTCAAAAGTAAATCGCCCCCGGTGTGAACTGAGTTTCGGTTCACACCGCCCGAGGCGGGTTTTCTCTTTAATTGAAATGTTCTTCATGCGGTGAATTCGTGCTGCAGGGGGATCCTTTACCTGGAGGTTCAGGGCGATGAGCAGCAAAACATACAAGAATTTTATCAATAACCAGTTTGTTGATTCCTCTTCTGGTGCAACCATCGAGGTTCGTAATCCAGCCGATCATGCTGTGCTGGCGATCGTGCCTGATTCAAACCGGGATGACGTTGATCAGGCAGTACAGGCTGCAAAGCGCGCTCAGCCAGCCTGGGAAAAAAGGCCCGCGATTGAGCGTGCCGGCTACATTCGCGCAATCGCAGCAAAAATTCGCGAGAACAAAGAACGCATTGCGAAAGTGATCACGCAAGAGCAAGGAAAAATTCTTGATCTGGCGCGCGTGGAAGTGGACTTCACTGCCAACTACATGGACTACATGGCCGAATGGGCTCGCCGCATTGAAGGTGAAATCATTCAAAGTGATCGGGCAGGTGAAATCATCTTTTTGCATCGTCGCCCGATTGGTGTGGCCGCGGGTATCTTGCCCTGGAACTTCCCTTTCTTTCTGATCGCACGAAAAATGGCGCCTGCTTTGGTGACCGGAAACACCATTGTCATTAAGTCCAGCGAAGAGACACCCATCAATGCTTTCGAGTTCGCTGAGCTGGTTGCGCAGTGTGATCTGCCAGCAGGTGTTTTCAACTTGGTAAGCGGTGGTCGAGATGCAGGCGGTACCCTGGCGGCGCACAAAGATGTTGGATTGATTACCTTCACTGGCAGTGTCAACACTGGTGTTCGCATCATGGAAACAGCGGCCAAAAACCTGACCCGTGTGAACCTGGAGTTGGGCGGCAAGGCCCCGGCCATTGTTTTGAACGATGCGGATCTTGAACTAACTGCCAATGCACTGCATGGTTCGAGAATTTTGAACACCGGGCAGGTGTGCAATGCAGCTGAGCGTGTGTATGTGCAGCGCGGCATTGCCGATGCATTGATTGACCGGGTCAGCAAGCTGATGGCCTCAACGCGCTACGGCAACCCCATGACTGAAACTGGGCTGCAAATGGGCCCGCTGATCAACCGTGGTGGCCTGGACAAAGTAGCCAGCCTGGTGGGCACTGCACGTGAGCAAGGCGCACAGGTGGTCACAGGTGGAAAAGTAGCGGATCGCGAAGGGTTTCACTACGAGCCCACCGTGATTGCTGGTTGTAAGCCTGACATGGACATCATGACTCAGGAGATTTTTGGCCCTGTGTTGCCAATTCAGATTGTGGATGACCTGGACGAGGCAATTGCCCATGCCAACAACTCCGAGTTCGGATTGACCTCTTCGATTTTCACACGCGATTTGAATGCCGCCATGAAGGCTACCACCGAGCTTCGCTTTGGCGAAACCTATGTGAACCGTGAGCACTTTGAGGCGATGCAAGGTTTCCATGCAGGTCGAAGGAAGTCGGGCATTGGCGGTGCTGATGGCAAGCACGGCCTTTACGAATTCATGGAAACCCATGTGGTTTACATGCAAACCCATTAACCCCCAAAGCAGTACACACCCAAAGAGCCAAGACTCACATTTGATAAAAGGAAAAAACATGAGACAGCAATCTTTCTTCAAGCGTTCTATTAAAACCCTGATCCACTCTGCAGCATTGGTGGTTTTGGGTGTGACTGCAACCGGCGCGCACGCCATCGACCGTGGTTTTATTGCGCCACACGAGTATGCTTTGCCAATTGATTTCAAGCCTTTCAATATTTTTGCGCAGTATGCATTCATTCAAAGGAATGACACACAGTACGATGCAAACGGCAACAAAGTTCCAGGCACCGATTCTGAAACCCTGGTGGGCTTGTCGAAATATGTTCGCTTGTGGACACCTGAATCGAACAAGAACATTGGCCTGGCTTGGGAAGTGATTGTTCCTGAAATCGGCGTCCGGGACAAAACCAACATGACTTCCACAGGTGGTTTCGGTGACCCCATTACTGGCTTCGCAGCTTGGTACAAGCCTTCTAGCGAGTGGGTATTGGGTACAGACCTGTTTGTGTCAGTGCCCGTGGGCGATCAAGCCGTTGGCGGTGGAGATCGCTGGGATTTGCTCGGCTCTATTTTCTGGGATGCACAATACGGCAAATTCAACTACACCGGTAATCTGGGTTATCACTTCAATGGTTCGTCAGCACGAGGCACCGCGCCAGGCGATTACTACCATTTGAACAATCGCTTTGGTTACCGTGTGTCTGATTTGCTGGAGCCCTATGTTGGTGTTGATTACCAGATTACAGATGGTGTGGCTGGCGCACCTGACAGCAATGAAACTGCGCTGGCTGCCGGCATGATGTTCCACCTGTACGACCACGCATCAGTAGCCTTGCATTATCAGAAGGGTATTGATGGCGAATCGGTTACACAATCTGATAGTCTGAATCTGCGATTCGTTTACGTATTTTAATTGATTCACCCCTGTTGGAAAGATACCGGCTTTCTTTCTGGTCAGCCCACTGCACACAACCTCCAATTCGGATTGAATCAGGATGAGGTGTCTTTCCTTTTTTAACTTGAGGAGTACGCATGGACTTTTCCATTTCCCCAAAATTGCAGGCGCTTCGGGAGGAGGTTCGCCGATTCATTGCCGAGCAAGTGATTCCTCTGGAAAATGATCCGCGCCAAACGGCACATGGCCCCTCGGAAAGCTTGCGCGAGGAATTGGTGGGCCTGGCCCGTAAAGCAGGTTTGCTGACCCCACATGCATCCAAAGAACTGGGTGGGCTGGGTTTAAGCCACATTGAAAAGGCGGTGGTGTTTGAAGAGGCGGGATACTCCACCCTTGGCCCTACCGCGATGAATATACATGCACCGGATGAAGGCAATATTCACTTGATGGAAGTGGTGGCCACGCACGAGCAAAAGGAGCGTTGGCTCAAGCCCCTGGTGCAGGGAAAAATACGGTCGTGCTTTGCAATGACCGAACCTGCGCCTGGCGCTGGCGCAGATCCTTCCATGCTGCAAACCACCGCTGTAAAAGATGGTGACCATTATGTGATTAATGGCGACAAGTGGTTTATCACCGGGGCAGAGGGTGCGTCGTTTGCCATCATCATGGCAAAAATGGAAGACGGTTCCGCGACCATGTTTCTCAGCGACATGAACAAACCCGGTATTGAATATGTGCGCACCATGGACGCGATGGACGCATGTTTTACCGGTGGCCATGGTGTACTGAAATTCAACAATTTGAGAGTACCCGCTTCAGATGTTCTCGGGGAAATCGGCAAAGGATTTCGCTATGCGCAGATTCGCCTTGCGCCGGCCCGTTTAACCCACTGCATGCGCTGGTTGGGTCAGGCCCGCAGAACGCACGAAATTGCGCTGGACTACGCACGCAAGCGGCAGGCGTTTGGTGCGGCCTTGGGTTCTCACGAGGGTGTCAGCTTCATGCTTGCTGACAATGAAATTGATCTTCAAACTGCAAGGCTGCACATTTTGCATACTGCATGGTTGCTGGACCAAGGCGAGCGTTGTAACTTTGAATCAAGCCGTGCCAAAGTGGCTTGCTCTGAGGCCGAGTGGCGCGTTGTAGACCGTAGCGTTCAAATTCTGGGCGGGCAGGGTGTGACTGGCGAAACCATTGTGAGCCGAATTTTCACCGACATGCGTGCGTTCAGGATTTACGATGGTCCCAGTGAGGTGCACCGTTTCAGCATGGGTAAAAAAATTGTGGCTGGTCGCGAAGGATCCAAATGAACAACTTATTCAGCCTCAATAACAAAGTGGTGATGGTCACTGGGGCTTCCAGTGGCCTGGGGAAACATTTTGCTGTGACACTGGCCAATGCGGGTGCACATGTCGTGCTTACTGCCCGTAAGGCAGAAAGCCTCGCCGATCTTGTTTCTGAAATCAAGGCGCGGGGGCAGCGAGCCACGGCAGTTGCCCTGGATGTCAGCAAATCCGCATCGGTGAAACAGGCGATCGCCACTACTGTTGAACAGGTTGGTGTACCTGATGTGTTGGTAAACAATGCGGGGCAGTCGATTGCCAAGCCCATATTGGAGCAAACTGAAGAAGATTGGGATCAGATCATGGACACCAATTTGAAAGGTTGCTGGATGATGGCCACGGAACTGGCCCGCGCAATGGTTTCAGCCAACAAGCCAGGTTCCATCGTCAATGTGGCCTCCATACTGGGTGAACGGGTTGGCGGCGCAGTGGGGCCTTATGCCATTTCCAAGGCAGGTGTGGTGCAAGCCACCAAGGCGATGGCACTGGAACTGGCCCGTTACAAAATTCGTGTGAATGCTTTGTTGCCAGGTTATGTGGCGACCAATTTAAACCGAGAATTTCTGGTCAGTGAGCTGGGTGAAAAATTGCGCAGCCGAATCCCGTCCAGGCAGTTTTGTTCGCTTGAAGACCTTGACGGACCTTTGCTGCTGTTGGTCAGTGATGCAGGAGCAGGCATGACAGGTTCGTGTGTGGCGGTGGACCGCGGTCACTTGGTCAGCGGGTTGTAAGTTGATGGACAAAGCCCAACAGGAAGCCATTGAGAGTTTTGTTGCGAGGGCAGCCGGCGCCAGGCAGGTACGCATCGAGCAAGTGAAGTTGTTGTCCGGTGGTGCGGTACAGGAAAACTGGTTTCTGGATTTGCTTATCGAAGGTGGTGAGTACAGTGGCAAATTAGAGGCGGTGTTGCGCTGTGATTCACCCACTGCGGGTGTGGCAATCAGCCACGGGCGCGCCCAAGAGTTTGCTTTGCTCTCGACCGTATATGCTGCGGGTGTCACGGTGCCGCAACCGCTTTGGTTGTGTGAAGACTCTTCTGTGTTTGGTCGACCGTTTTTCATCATGCGTCGAATTCGCGGCACGGCGGCCGGCCATGTTTTGGTGAAGGCTGGTGGAGTCAAAAACCGCGCGGAACTTGCTGCGAGGTTGGGTCGGGAACTCGCCAAAATTCATTCCGTGCGCCCACCTCAAGAGGCGTTGAACTTTATGCCGACGCACTCGGGGTCTCCAGCGCTTTACAGCGTGCAGGCTTATCGCACATTTCTGGATCGCCACCACACACCTTACCCCGCGCTTGAATGGGGGCTTCGCTGGCTGGAGCGAAATGCACCTGGCAAAGGCTTGATAACCTTGGTTCACGGTGATTTTCGAACTGGTAACTACATGGTGGATGATTCCGGTTTAACCGGAGTTCTGGATTGGGAATTTGCTGGCTGGGGTGCACCGCTGGAGGACTTGGGTTGGTTTTGCGCCAAATGCTGGCGTTTTGGTCAGAATGACATGGAAGCGGGTGGCATTGGCCTGCGTCAGGATTTTTACGCAGGCTATGAAGCCGAGTCAAACCGCACCATTGACCGCGACCAAATTCATTATTGGGAAGTCATGGCGCACATGAAATGGGCCATCATTGCAATTCAACAGGCTGAGCGACATTGTTCGGGCGAAGAAGATTCTTTATTGCTTGCATTGACTGGGCACATTGTGCCCGAACTGGAGTGGGAGATATTGAACATGACGGAGCACAGCTAATGCTTGAACAACCCAGCGGTGTTGCCCTGTTGCAATGCGCACGCGATGTTCTGAAGAATAATGTGTTGCCCCTGCTCAGTGGGGATGCGAAGCGCGATGTGTTGATGGTGATGAACGCCATGTTTATAGCGCAGCGCGAGACTGAGCTGGGTTCAACACCTGAAGAGGCGGAGAAGAAGTCTTTGTCGACGTTGCTGGATGTGTTGGTGGTTGATTTAAAACAAGCCAATCGCGTGTTGGGTGCTCGAATTCGCGCAGGAAAAGTTGACCCTGGTACTGAGGAATACTTCACTGTGCTTGCTCATTTGCGCCAAACAGGGCGAAACCGTTTGCAAGTCAGCAATCCCAAGGTGTTGAAGGCTGAATCTGCATGAGCACCTTGTTGTTGATGCGCCATGGTCAAGCGTCATTTGGTGCTGAAAAATACGACGCGCTGACTCGTCAAGGCGAAGCCCAGGCCCGTGCTACCGGAATGTGGATGCGCCAGCACGGCGTAAAGCCTTCCTCGTTGCTGCATGGCCCACGCAAACGGCAAAGCCATTCTGCGTTGTTGGTCCTCGATGGGGGAAAAATTGAATGTCCCGCTCGACAGGTAAATGCGCTGGATGAGTTTGCAGAGGGAGAAGAAATATTTGCAGCAGCTGAACGGTTTTTCGGTCGACCGATGCGTGAATCCGAGACCAGGACCCGACGCGATGTGATGCAGGATTACGACGGGGCCTGTAAGGCATGGTCACTGGGCGAATTGCAAATCGAGGGCCGGCATTCAATTGATGAATTTCGACAGAATGTTCGCCAATGGTTTGAAGAACTGATTCATTCACCAACTGGTGCTGGTCAGCAGATTGTTGCAGTCACTTCGGCCGGAGTTATTGCTGCACTGGTTTGTGAAGTGATGGAACTGCCCAATTACAAATGGCACGATCTGTTGAGGGTTATACGAAATGCTTCTCTGACCGACGTGTTGTTTTCAAAGGGGCGCAGCAGTTTGCTGGCATTCAACGGAGTAGGGCACCTTCCAGATGCCCTGACTACATCCATGTAAGTTCAAGCGCGCATTAATTTGCGTTTGCCCTTGATGGCATCTTCCTGTGCTGCTGAATTGGCCATGTTTTCCAACAATCTTTCGATCATGAAGTTAGCGGCTTGGGTAATGTGTTCCCTGCCCATTCGTTCAGCCGCTTCACCGTCGCCTTCAACGATCGCTTCCAGCATGGCTTCGTGTTGGCTCCACACATTGCGTGGCTGTTCTTCACTTTTCAACACTTCTCCCATCACGCGTTGGGTATTCAGCCAATGCGATTCCATGGCCGGCGGGATCAACGGATTTTCAGCCAGGTGATAGATGTAATGATGGAAAGCCATGTCTGCTGCAATCATTTCCCTGAAGGAGTGATTGCTGACTGCTTTCAGACCGGCTTTAATCAATGCTAGCCCTTTAACTTTTGCATTCTTGCCACTCAGTTCGGCTGCCCTGCGGCAAGCCAAACCTTCAATGACGGCTCGCATGTCGTACATATTGCGTACATAGTCGGGATCAAGGGGAGCAACCAGCAGGCCGCGGCCTGGCGCGTCGATTAACACGCCTTGACTTCTCAGCAGGGCCAGTGCCTGCTGAATGGGCTGACGTGATACACCTAGTTCTTTGGCCAGTTGTTCCTGAATGATTCGGGCTCCGGGCTGCAGGTTTCCACCCGAGATTTCGCCCAGCAATACCTTGTAAACCTGTTCCACCAGCTTTGGCGTTGTTTCAATTGCCTTCATACAATGCATTCTCCCAAAACAACGATTGTTTTTTCTCAATTAAATCACACTTTCTTTGAATTCGGTGTGCAACGTAAATCGCGTTCTGCATTGTCCCACGCAGCAAGCGCCTGATAGTCGGGTACCCAGGCAAGGCCAGACTTTGCATCGGATGACACGGCCTCAGGCGTGACCAAAACATCAAGAAGGGCAGGGCGGTTGGCCATGGCACGTTCAATGGCCGCATCCAGGTCTTCAGCGCGTTCTACGCGTTCAGCGTACAAACCGAAGGCCTTGGCCATGGCGGCATGGTCGGCAAATTGCAGGCGTGTGCCGCACACACGGCCATGGGTCTCTTGCTGATCACGTACTTCGATGGCCCAGGCCCCGTTGTTGGCAACAACGATCAAAACCGGTGCTTTGTGGCGCGCTGCGGTGTCCATTTCCATGGCGTTGAAACCGAACGATCCGTCACCTGTTGCGACGAGTACGGTGTGGTCTGTTTTGACAAGGCTGGCCGCCACGCCGAAGGGTGTGCCCACCCCGATGCAACCCAGTGAGCCCGGATCAAGATAAGTGGTAGCGGGAAGCCCAACACGCGCGAAACTCAAAAAGTCTCCGCCGTCGGCGACTACAACTGATTTCTCAGGCAACGCTTTGCGCAGGGCATACAGCAGGCGATTCGGGTGCATCAAACCGTCTTTGCCCGCGGGCGCATCGCGCATGGTGTCAAGTAGTTTGGCGGAGCGTTCCTTGTGTTGCTGGTGCAAGCCGCTTATCCAACTTTTGTCGGTGGCGGGACTGCGGTCGCCAGCGCATTCCAGAATGGCCTCGATGGCCAGGCCGGGGGTAGAGAATACTTCAACAGTGCCACGCCTGTTATCGCGCAGTTCACTGGGGCAATCTGCAATTCTGATGAACTCAGCATCACCGAAAACAGCGGGCGATCCGTATGCCAACTGGAAATCGAGTTTGCGACCCACGGTCAACACCACATCAGCCTGCCCCATCACAGCACCACGCATGGCGGCCACGACGCTGGGGTGGTCTTCTGAAACAAGACCCCGGCTTTCGCCGGTGTCCAGATATGCCGCATTCAAGCGGCTTAAAAGTTTGCTCAGCGCCGGGCCCGCACCTTGTGCCCCGCGACCGGTAATCACCAATGGGCGTTTTGCAGCCCAGAGTTTCACCATGGCCTGTTCGATGACATGCTGAGGGGCGTAAAAGTCCTGTCTCTTTTTCGGAGCAAGATGTTCCGGCAAGACCGTCGATTGCGGTACCTCACTGCGTAGCGTATTCACCGGAAAATCAAGATACACCGGCCCAGGTTCCCCATGGTGCCCCAGCGCACGCGACACCGCTTCATCGAGCTCCTGTAGCACCAGGTCGGGTTCCCGAACTGTTTTCGCATAGCGGGTGATGGATCGAACAAGATCGGTGTGCACCATGTCCTGCAAAGCCCCACGGTTTTCCTGATAGGTGGGGGGGGTGCCAGAAAGTACCAGCACCGAGGCACGCGCCACATTGGCATTCGCAATGCCTGTCATCGCGTTGGTGACGCCTGGGCCAGCAGTGACCATGGCCACACCCAGTCCACCAGTCAACTGCGCCTCGGCATGGGCCATGTAGACGGCGGCACGTTCGTCACGCACGTCAATGATTTGAATGCCTTCAGTGTCCAGCCGCATCCAGATGGGCATGATGTGCCCGCCGCAGAGGGCGTACACCCTTTTAACACCCCGGGCTTTCAAGAAGCGGGCAATTAAGGCGGCTGAACTGTGATCTGAAATTTGCATTGTGCCCATGGGCTTGTCTCCTCGTTCTGGTATCGGCGGTTTGATCTTTGCTTGCAAACCCTTGAGTTTCGATTAAAATAATATCGCATTCTGAATTCGGAATATAGAATTTCGAGAAAATATTTTTTCAAAAAACTGATTGAGGAGACATGGGAGATGAGTCAACTGATGACAATTTCGGACGCGGTGCAAACGCACGCCCGCTTGCATCCGGAACGACTGGCAGCCCGTGATTCGCGTCGCGCACTGTCCTACAAGGCTCTTGATGAAAGGGCTGGCAAGCTAGCTACTGCTTTGCAGGATCTGGGACTTAAACAGGGTGACCGGGTGGCCATATTGGCCTACAACTGTGTAGAGTGGATGGAGCTTTACGTGGGCCTTGCGCGTGCCGGCTTGGTGGCGGTGCCACTGAATTTCCGGCTCAGCGGGCCTGAAATTGAATACATCCTGACCGACTGCAGAACAAGTTGCATGATTGCTGGCGCTGATCTTACCTCCGTGGTGGATTCGGTGCGTGGTCAGCTGGCTTTGCCTCAGGGCAGGTTTATTGCTTTGGGCAACTCAATTCCAGCGGGATGGGTTGCTTATGAATCAATTATTGCGCGTGGAGTTTGGCCCCGCGAGTTCGATGCAGTGGCGGCCGAAGACATGTGTGCCTTGATGTACACCTCGGGCACAACCGGACGCCCGAAAGGGGCAATTCGCCAGCACGAAGGCAGTACACTGATTGCGATGGCCACTGCCTTGGAAATGGGTTTCACGCGCGATGACATTGCCTTGCTGGTCATGCCGTTGTGCCATGCCAATTCCCTGTATTTCGCCACCACGTTTTTGCATGTGGGTGGAGCCTGCATCATTGACGACAGCAAAAGTTTCAGCCCCGAAAACCTGTTGCAAATTCTCTCAAAGGACAAGGTGACATTCACCTCGCTGGTTCCGACGCACTACATCATGATTTTGTCTTTGCCCGAAGAGGTAAAAGCGAAATATGACATGAGCAGCGTGGGCAAGTTATTGATTTCTTCAGCCCCGGCCAGGAAAGACACGAAGCTGGCCATTCTGGAGTATTTCAAGAACGGCAAACTGTACGAGCTCTACGGTTCAACAGAAGCGGGTTGGGTTACCTTGCTGCGTCCGGAAGAGCAAATTTCCAAGCTTGGCTCGGTAGGACGCGAATGGGCAGGCAGTGGCGCAATCCGCATTTTGGATGAACAGGGTGTCGAGGTGGCAGATGGCGAAGTCGGCGAACTGTTTTCCAGAACCTCTTATGTGTTCAGTGGTTATTGGCAAAACGAGGCCAAGACCAAAGAGGCCTTCCGGGGCGCATGGTGTTCAGTGGGCGACATGGCCCGGCGCGATGAGGATGGCTATATCTGGCTGGTGGATCGGAAAAGCAACATGATTATCAGTGGCGGGGAAAATATTTATCCGTCGGAAGTGGAGGCCGCTGTGGGCGCACATCCGAGCGTGAAGGACGTTGCCGTGATTGGCGTGCCACATGACAAATGGGGCGAGACGGTTCAAGCTGTGGTGGTGCTGCACCACGGCCATCAATTGACGGATGTTGAATTGAAAACCTGGTGCAGGGAAAGGCTTGCAGGATTTAAATGCCCGACTTCGATCGTATTCATTCAAGACGATGAAATGCCCCGCACTGCAACTGGCAAGATTCTTCATCGTATACTGAGGCAAAAGTTGGTTAGTGCCACTGCTGCTGTGGCCTGATTCATACTCGGCAAGGCGACTCTAAGTCGCCTTTTTTCAATCTGAATTCTATTCACTCCAGATGCAACAAATCTTTCTGGTTACCCTGCCTTTTTTCGCGCTGATTCTGTGCGGTTATCTTGCGACTCGCGGCGGGTTGCTGCCCTTGGGTGCCATTCCGGGTTTGAATGCTTTTGTGCTGTATTTTGCATTGCCCAGTATGTTGTTTCAGTTCGCGTCCAACATGGATGTAGGCGAATTGTTCGACCCGCACACGATCGTTGTGTACTTGGTGTGCGCCTTGCTCATGGTGTTCCTGACGGTTGCAACAACGCGGCGTGGCACTACCAACTGGAACAACGCCGCATTTGGTGCTTTGGTGGCGGCTTTCCCGAATTCTGGTTTCATGGGCATGCCAATTCTGGTGTCGCTGGTCGGAGCCGATGGGGTGGGGCCTGCTGTTGTGTCGATTTCAATTGACATGATCATTACTTCTTCACTGTGTATCGCATTGTCCCGTCTGGGGCAGCATGGCGATGGCGGCGCGATGGATGCTGCGAAGAAAGCAATGAGAGGTGTACTGTTTAATCCCTTGCCTTGGGCGGTGGTGCTGGGCGCCATTTGCTCAGCCACAGCATTCCGGTTTTACGAGCCTGTGGACCAGATCATCAAGATGTTTGCCAATTCCTGTTCGCCGATTGCGCTGTTTACAATTGGTGCAATGTTGGCCCGGCCGCCAGCGATTGCGACGGCCAATGCTGCACCCCCAGGGCGTTTTAATCTGGGTGATATTCACCTGGTGGTTTTTTACAAATTGATTGTTCACCCCTTGCTGGTGCTGGGCGTTGGCTATGGCTACATGCAAATGGGTTTTGACTTGTCGGCTCAGGCGTTGACTGTGCTGGTACTTGTTGCGGCCTTGCCTAGCGCTAGCAGTATTACGGTGCTTGCTGAAAAGTTTGAAGCAGATTCCAGGCGAATTGCCCAGATTGTGCTGTTTTCGACGGTAATTGCATTTATTACTTTTTCAGCCGCGGTGAAGTGGATGCTCTGATCTACAAAAAACAAGGGGTGAGGGGACACCCCTTGTAAAACCAGAGTAACGGATTGCTGATTATCGATTCGCAATGTACATGGTGATTTCAAAGCCAAATCGCATGTCTACGAATGCCGGTGTTGTCCAAGTCATGAATGTCTCCTCGCAAATTGAATAGAAAGCCCTAAGGGCTTGCAACGTGAATTAATCACGATTCAATATTACATTCTGAATTCAGAACTCGCAATATTTTTATATTGCCCGACCCCTTCTTCCCGTGTTTCAGGCAATAAAGTCAGTGAAATTTAACTTTTGTTAATACAAATAATAATAATTATCATTATAATTGGCTGGTCGTCCATTCTTCGAAGTTTCTCATGACCTCCCCGAATCCCAAAGCCAGCTTGTTGGCTCTCGCAGTATTTTCAGCCCTGTCGTCCAATGCATTCGCCCAAACAACGGAATTGCCTGCAGTACAGGTCAATGCCAGTGCCGATGCATCCGCCGAGGGTTTGGCACCTGAATACGCGGGCGGACAGGTTGCGGCAGGCGGTCGTGTCGGTTTGTTGGGCACGCAATCGAACATGGATACACCGTTCAACCTGACAAGCTATACCTCGAAGTTGATTCAAGACCAGCAAGCCGCCAGTGTCGGCGAGGTGTTGCTGAATGACCCGGCAGTGCGCGTGGCGCGTGGTTTCGGTAATTTTCAGCAAGTGTATTTGGTGCGCGGTTTGCCCATTTTTTCAGACGACATGTCGTACAACGGTTTGTATGGTTTGTTGCCACGCCAGTACATTGCTTCGGAATTGGTGGAGCGAGTCGAAGTATTGCGTGGTGCAAATGCATTTTTGAATGGTGCTGCGCCCGGTGGCAGCGGTTTGGGTGGCGCCATCAATGTGGTTCCCAAGCGTGCGCCGAATTACGACATCAATCAGGCTACAGTGGGTGTGCAGGATGGCGGAGAGGCTTACCTTGCAGGCGATTTCGCGCGCCGTTTTAATGAGGGCTCCACAGGTTTGCGCGCATCAGTTGCCAAGCGCGATGGGGATACCAATGTGGATGGCGAATCGCGTGAACTAACCCTGTTGGCTTTGGGTGCGGATTTTCGTCGAGATAAACTGAGAGTCTCAGCAGACTTGGGCTACCAGGAGCACAAGTTACAGGCCTCGCAGCCCAACATCACGATTGCTGCAGGTTTGGCTATTCCAGCCACGCCGCGCGCAGATCGCAGCATTGGGCAGCCCTGGACCTTTTCCAATGCGGAGGACGCATTTGGCACAGTGCGTGCTGAATATGATTTCAATGAAACTGTGACTGGCTGGTTGGCTGGTGGTTTGCGCGAAAGTAATGAGGCCGGGAATTTTTCCAACCCCACCGTGGTGGATGAACGGGGGAATACCAACGCCTTGCGTTTTGCCAATGTGCGTGAAGACTCCGTGCAAACTGCCGAGGCAGGTTTGCGCTTTAAGTTCAACGCTGCTGGGGTGAAGCATACGGTGAGTACCTCCGCCTCGGTGTTTGAACTCGAATCAAAAAATGCGTTTGATTTTTCCAGCTTTACCGGTTTTTCGAACAACATCTACAATCCAACACCAGTTCCCGAACCCGCACTAGGCGCATTCCCCAGTGGCAATTTCAATAATCCCTTGCTGACCGAGAAAACAGAAACTTCAAGCCTCGCTGTAGCAGACACCATGGCATTTTTGAATGAGCGATTGTTGCTGACCGTAGGTGCGCGTCACCAGCAAATTGAAGCCACTAGTTTTGATGGCAACACAGGGGCTCAGACTGCAAATTATGCAGAGAATGCCACTACCCCTGTGGCCGGTGTGGTGTTCAAGCTGAGCCCCCAGTACTCGGTCTACGCCAACTACATTGAAGGATTGGTGAGGGGTGACACTGCGCCTGCCACTACTGGCGCAGGTGCGCCTGTGGCCAATGCAGGAACTGTGTTCAAACCTTACATTACGGAGCAAGTTGAGCTGGGTGTGAAATATGACGGCGGTAGCATGGGCGGCTCTGTGTCGGTGTTTCAAAGTGAAAAACCCAACTACGGCATTGACAGTTCCAACACATTTTCACAAGTGGGCGATCAAACCAATGAAGGTCTGGAAATCATGGCGTTCGGCAAAGCCAGCAAAACAGTCACAGTACTGGGTGGGTTGAGTATTCTGAACACGGATGCCGACGGCCGCGATGCGATTGGTGCACCCTCTACACAGGCCAATTTAGGCCTTGAATGGAGCCCTGAACAAATGCAGGGGCTAGCGTTCGAGACCCGCGCAATTTACACCAGTAGTCAGTACGCCAATGCAAGCAATACGCAGGAACTACCTTCATGGACCCGTCTGGATTTTGGGGTGCGTTACGTGATGCCAGTGGGTAACCAGCAAGCATTGACCCTGCGTGCACGTTTGGACAACGTAACTGATCGAAATTACTGGGCTTCAGCGGGTGGCTTCCCAGGTTCGGGTTACTTGACGATTGGTAACCCGCGGACCTTGACCGTGTCGGCTTCGCTTGATTTTTAGAAGGCATGTTGCGGCGCATGATTGACCATGCGCCGCGAATGGTCGATGATGTGACCGCTCAGTTACATCTGTGTTGCAGTATTTTTTTCCCTCACTGGAACACCGCCATGCTCACCCGCTTTCTGCTTGCGTCACTGGCTTTTGTTGGAATTGTGATTTCCACGCCTGCATTTTCACAGGTCAAGGGACCGGAAATTCCGCCTAACCTCATCGGCAATGTGTCTCGTCAGCTCATGAAAGAAATGAAGCCACTGGACAAACCCCTGCACATCAAGATTTGCATTTTCGATATTTTGGGCAAGGCTGGTCCCGTGTTCAGCGTGGCACAAGACATTGCTTTGGAAGCACGCAAGTGGAATGTGTTTGCTGAGTTGATTCCTCACACCAACGAGACAGTGGCGGCAGAGTCTTTCCGAACAGGGCAGTGCGAAGCGGTAGGCATGACCACCTTGCGTGCGCGTTTGTTCAATCCCTTCATGGGCAGCTTTGATGCTGTGGGTGCGTTGCCATCGTACGATCATGTCAAAACAGCGTTACAGGTGCTGATGGGCAACGATGCGCTATATGACCTGTCAATTCAAGGCAAATATCAGGTGGTGGGAATGGCTCCGCTGGGCGCAGCCTATGTGATGGTGAATGACAGGTCCATTGACTCGATTGAAAAAGCTGCGGGAAAAAAAGTTGCAGTGATGGACTGGGACAAAAGCCAGGCCAAGATGATTCAGCAGTTGGGCGCGCAGGCTGTGCCCAGTGACATTACAAACTTTGCACAAAAATTCAACAATGGTGTGGTTGATATTGTTGCGGCACCAGCTGTTGCCTTTGCACCGCTTGAGTTGTACCGAGGATTGGGCACCAAGGGTGGTGTTTACAAAATGCCGCTGTTGAACGTAACAGGTTCGGCCATTATCAACCGCACGCGCTTGGAGAAAGAAATTCCAGACCTCGATGAGCGTTTGAAAAAAATGCGCAAGTTTGGCTTGGGCTTTATTGATCAAGCGCTGGATGCTGTCAGGCTGATTGAGAAGCAGGTGCCTGCCAAATACTGGATGAACGTGACACCAGTGGATCAGGAAAAATACAATGTGATGATGCAGCAGGCGCGGGTTCAATTAACCCAAGAAGGCGTGTACGACAAACGCATGATGAGCCTGCTTAAAAAGGTGCGCTGCCACCACACACCCAGTGCTGCAGAGTGCAGCACGAGTGTGGAATGAACAATCTGCTGTAATCTTTGAGGTACGTGAATCACAGCACCCTACCGTCACTGCAAGTGGCTCCGGTGGCTGTTACATCAAAAGCTTCGCTAACCCCTTCAAAAGCTTCTGGCGTTCCCGCCGGCACCGCAACCCCTCGGTGCTTGATTCGATATTTACCGGCTGGCGTGTTGGCCGGAATTTTCCATTCCGCCAAAGCGGTGGACACAAAGCCGGGCAGTGGAATCGGGCTTAGGTGTGGTGTGGACTCGAAAGGTTGCCAACGGAAAATCAGTTCGGGCGAACGGTCGTGTGTGAAACTTTCCCACTCACCTTTCGCATTCATTCGCTCCACTTCTACAATTGCCAGCCCACGGGTTTTCATGTTGCGCGGGTGGGCACTTTGAAACTGTGCGGTCACCGTGTTACCGGCCGCTACCGTGGGTGTAGGTTGAGCCAACACATCACCAAATGCTGCACCGGGGGCCTGGTCAAATGGCACGTAGGGTGGGCGGGGAATCGGGTTGCTGGTCACCGTGCGGGGCGGGCCGGCGGGCGGTTGATTTTGCTGGGCCAATGACATGGCCAGCCTGCGGCTTTCCTGTTGTACCGCGGCCAGTGTCCAAGGCCCAAACTGTGTGGAAGCACCTTCGTATTGCTGAATAGAATACTCTTCGCGCGTGGTCAGGTAATTCACAAAATCATTGCTCAAGCCGCTGATGATCACTTGGTCAATGCCTTGTGGCTCAAGCACTTCCAGCACGGTTTGGCGAATGCGCCGTCCGGCCATGGTGGTAATTTCCCAAGGCAAGCCCAGCACTGCCACATTGCCAATCGTGAACAACTGGAATGGCAGCACATTGTTGCTGAAGTTCAGGGGCGGGCCGAGTACAAACAGCACGGGTTTCTCAGCCTGGCAACTTAAGCTGGTGCCAGCGGGCACCGCATCAAATGGCAGGTCATTCAGGTTGCACAGCACGGCGGTGGCCAATACTTCCGGTGGTAGTTTGCCTGCGGCCAGAGCCGCCAGGTCGCGGGTGAGGCGGGCCGGGTCGGTGCGGCCATTGCAACTCGCACCTTCCACAGTGGGTCCGGGGCCGTCTTCAGCGCCAGCGCCAAATGACACGCCCATGGCAGCGGTGCAGGTTTTTTTCACGGCGCTGTTTAGTGATTCAGGATGGCGCAGTGAATTCAGCACCACGGGGTCTGTAATTTCCACTTCGTCCATCTTCACGTGAAATTGTGCAAAGTTCACTCCACCGCGCACCATCTGGTTAGCGTCACGGTACAAAGTGAGCGCGCGCGTCAGTTGCTTGCTGCCGTTGATTTCAACGGCTTTCAATTCGTCGGTGGAACCACCACGTTCCTCAAAAGGTTTGTCTTTGAAGAAAATATTGGGGCTGCTGTCACCTTCATCGGTTTGTGCAAATGCAGCCACAAAAGTGTCTTTCCCGGCCGGTGCCTCGTATTGTGTACCCATCAATTTTTCAAAGGCCAATGCAGCCCAACCTTTGTTGTCTGAGGAAATCAATGGATTGGTGTTCCCTGTGGTTGTAGGGTGCACACCAAACCAGTTGATTTGCCCAATGGGTGTGCCATCGGCACGGCGCAATTTCAGCAGTGCCATTTCCTTGTTCACATTCTGGCTTTCACCGCGCTGGTTCAAATACTGGTTGCGTTCCTCTTGAGGGTTTTGATCGTAGGCAATCGCAGAGCGATTCACATTGGCATTCAACAATTCACCATTGTTGACCAACAGGCGACCTGGCTCTGGGTTGGCTTGCAGGTTGGCATGTGCACGTCGAATGGCTTCCACAATGCCGTCAACGATGAAGTTGTAAACCTCCTCGTCATGCCCCAAACGGAACGCATTGAACGCGGTGAAGTGCGCATAGCCACCGGGCCCGGCGTGGGTGTGGGTGGCGTTCAGCATGATGTTCTGTTCGTTGTAGAACGGTGCCAGTTGGGCATCGGCTGCCACCTTGTTCAAAACCCCTTGGCGCACCGCATGGAAAATCATGCCGAGGTCGTTGACCACATACACCACGCGATTGCCGTTGCATGGTGAACCAATCACATACGCGCGGGAAAACTGGCGGGTGTGCAGTCCAAGGCTCGCTTGGGTGGGGCTTTCATAACCCATCATCACAGATCCCGCGGCGGGGCCTGTAATGTCGACAATACCCGTGCCCATGGTAAACGCGGTGTTGTTTTTGCAAGCGCCACTGTTCAAACCTGTGCTGGGTTGAACATTGCGGTTCGGCGTACTGGCTGGAGAAATTGAAGGGCTGTCTTGCCCCTCACCGATCAACAGGTTTGGATCGGTAAGCGCACATTGCAAACCCGCGGTATCAACAAACTCATTGTTGCCGGGGTTTTCACTGGGGTTGGTGCGATTGTCGGTTTGGACCAGATCGCTGCTTTCGCCCAGGCAGCCTGTCAAAGTGGCTGCAGCCAGCAAAACTGCGGCAGCGCGTGTTGTGCGATACAAATGGATGTTCATTGTGAATACTTGTTGTGTGGGTGTCTCCTTTGATTCTTACTGCAGTGGGCCCTGTGCAGATTCAGGTGCCTGCCGATAGAAAGTGCCAATGTCGTGTAACCGACACTAGTCACTTTTGAATCCAATTTGGAAGTGTGGAAGTAAGAATGGAGAAACCATAATCATCATTATAATTTCGAGACATGATCAAGAGTTCACGCCATGTGGCGGCCTTCGCAGCCATCGGTCTGATGTTGGGCGCCTGTACTTCAGAAGACAATTCAATCAATACCAACTCCCCGAACAATTCGATACAGGCTGCCGAGCAAACGCGAGCTGAAACACGCGACCTTGAACTGCACGACTGGTCGGCCCCAATTGATGGTTTGACACCCACACAACTGGCCCGTTTTGAGCAGGGCAAAGCCATGTTTGAAAAGGTGTTCACGCCCAGCAATGGTTTGGGTGCCGTATTCAATGCGCAAAGCTGTGTGGAATGTCATGGTCAGCCTGCTGTGGGTGGTACCGACCCCACCAAAACCATTCAGCGTTTCACCACATTACTGGCACCGCATTTTGCCGTGGGGTTGGTGACGCAGGCCGATGGTGCGCCCCATGTTCATGCGCGTTCTGTGGCCACGGAATTTCCGGATGAAGTACCCGGCTGTGTGTTGGGTGGTGAGTTGGTGCCTCCCCATGCCATGGCCAGCACCACTCGGGTTACGCCTCATCTGTTCGGCATTGGATTGCTGGAGAATATTCCTGACAGCACCTTGATTGAAAATGGTTTGGCCAGTGAGCAGGCGAACCCGGAGGTAAGTGGTCGACCTGGTGTGATGTTTCCAGGAGGGGTGAACGACTTGAATGCCGCAGACCAATTGGTGGGCCGTTTGGGAGCACGCGGTTTTGTGGCCGATGTGCAATCATTCACGCAGGGAGCATTTTCAACTGAACTGGGCATTGCCACTTTCCACCCCTTGTTTGCAGCACCGGTACGGCCCAAGGGCAACCTGGCAACAGCAGATTGCACACCTTTTGTGGGCGAGGCAGTCAGCCTTGCTGAAACACAGGCCACGGCAGATTTCCAACGCTGGCTGGCGCCACCGCCAAGGCCGCAACTGACGGGCATTGTTTTGCGAGGACAGCAGTTATTCAACGACATTCAATGCAGCAGTTGCCACACACCCATGATGAAAACATCGCCCATGGCACCCGCGCCCTTGAACGACCGGGAGGTATGGCTTTATTCCGACTTGTTGTTGCATGACATGGGGCCGGCTTTGGCTGACAACGCACCCGAAGGTCTGGGGCTACCCACTGAGTGGAAGACAGCACCGCTGTGGGGTGTTGGCCAAACCAGCAAACCCCTGTTGCACGATGGTCGCGCAGGCAGGGATTTCAGGAAAGCGATTGATTTTCACGGTGGTGAGGCCGAGGGGGCAAAACGCCGCTTTCAGGATTTAAACCCTGCGGACCAAGCGGCGTTGATTGCGTTCCTGGAAAAGCTCTAAGGCCTTTTAGAATTTGTTGTTGACCAACACTTCATTCAGGGTGAGCTGACCGGGTTTTGGCCAAGGCGCTTTGGTTCCTTTGCCGATCGCTACCATAGGGCCCATGACATGGTCGGCTGGCAAGTTGATCAACTTGGCCACTGCTTCGATGTCGAAGCCGATCATGGGGCAGGAGTCCAGGCCAATTCCTTTGGCAGCAAGCATCAAGGTTTGCATGGCCATACCGATGGATCGCTGAGCTTCGTCACGCTGCAGCCACTCGCGGCCATCGTGGAAAGGCCCCATCCAGCCGACCAGCAGGTCGGCTACTTCTTTGGGAGCTTGCTCCCAATAACGGGCAGGGTTCTTCTGCCAAGCCTTGGTGTCTGCGGTCATGATGACCAGCAAAGACGCATCCGTGATTTGAGCCTGATCATTGCCCAGTTTGCGCATTTCAGCGCGCAAGGCTTTATCGCGCACTACCACAAAACGCCAATGCTGAATGTTGAAACTGGTCGGTGCCTGAATGGCGGCCTCGAACAGTTTCTTTTCGTCGTTTTCAGAGACGATGTGCTCGGGATCGAATGCCTTGATGGCTCGGCGTTGATAAATTGCGTCAAATAATTCCATGTACTGCTCCTTGTGTACTGCTGGCGAACTGCATAAAAAAAGCCGGAACCCTGGAGGGGGAACCGGCCAATAGTGTACAGGCTAAAAGGGGAACGTCGTTTATTTGGCCAAACGACGCGCCTGTGACACTGCGTAGCTGCCTGCCCGTGCTGCCAGCAAAGGATCATCCGATCCTTCGATACCGGTGGGCAATACCAGTGGGTTGAAATTGATTCCATCGCAAGTTGATTTGTCAGTCACAGCCGTCACTTTCAAACGACCCGCCACCACCTTCTTGCGGTCATCGGGCCAGGCCACTGTGGCGTTGTCCGTGGGGTCGCCAGCCTGAGCCAATTGCAGCACCATGTCGAATTCCACTGGAATTTGTGACACGCGGCCTTTCAGTTCGTCCTCCAGAAATACCTTTGCGTGGGTGGCCAGTTTGTCATCAGCAATGAATTCCTGGCCGGTGACGGGCACAAACATCCACTTGGCAAACTGGGTTTTACCGGCTGCGTTCGTGAATTTGAATGCATGGGTGCTCCAGTAGTTCACAGCAGCGTAGCTGGCTGGCACGCCAGTTTTGGCAACCCATTCCATTTGGGGTTTGAAGTCAGGATACTTGGCTGCGGCAGCCGCAATTTTTGCGGGGTCCGGTTTTTTGGTCGCTGGGTCGGGCTTGCGTGCTTCCAGGAATGCCAGGAAAGCATCGGGTGTGGCCGCGGTAAAGAAAGGTGCTGAAATATTCGCCATCAACCACTGCTCGCCGTTGGGCAAATCGAATTGGGCAGCCAAGCCACGAACACCTTTGCCATTTTCGGGTGCATTTGGATTGCCACCACCCACCGAGAAGCGCAGGGTGACAGGTACTGGTTTACCAGAGAAAGCGGAGGCCTTGGAAATGGCGGAGGCAGCCTTGTTGCCAACGAATTCACCTGCTGCGCACACACCGCGTGCGCCGGAGCGGCGGGCTGCATGGGTCCCGAATACACCTTCCAGGCCATCTACCAGGTTCACCGCATTGGCCGGCTCGCTGGGGATTGGAGTTTGCGCTACCGCTGCCTGTGTACCAATTGCGGCCAGAGCCGCAACCACTGCCATACCAATTGCTGTTCTCATTTCCTGCATCCTTCTTTTGATGGTCATCAATCTCGCAACCCACCCGGTTGGCCGGGTGGTCTACGCTATAGATCGTTGACGCAGGAAGGAAGTTACAGCGTCACAAAAATATAATTTATTGGGTAGGCAGCAGGTTCTTGATCACTGACTCGGCAACACGCTGGTTCATGTAGCGGGGCACTGCGTAGGTGAACCGCGCCTCCGCAATCGCAGACTTGGCCACTGCTGGAATATCGGCCGCTTTCAGCGCTGCCAATTGGGTCGGGATTCCGAATTTTGCATTCATCTCGCGAATACGGGCGATGAAGGCGCGGGCCAGGTGCACATCGTCTGCCCCTTTGTCGCCGATGCCACATGCGCGAGCCAGGATGGCCAGGCGGTCGGCGCAGTTGGGCAATGAATAGTCCAGCACATGGGGCATTACAATCGCGTTGGCCAAGCCATGGGGCGTGTGGTAGAGAGCGCCAAACTTGTGGGCAATGCCATGCACATAACCCACTCCGGCTTGTGTGAAAGCAATGCCAGCCAGGTGCGATGCCCGTGCCATTTTCTGGCGGGCTTCGAGGTTGTTGCCATCGGCCACAGCCGTTTCCAGATATTTCATGATGAGTTGAGTGGCTTCCAGTGCCTTCTCGTCGGTTTTTTTCATGGCGTTTCGCGACACAAAGGCTTCAACCGCATGTGTCAGTGCATCCATGCCGGTGGCTGAAGTGATGTGTGCAGGCAAGCCTGTCATCAGTGATCCATCCAATGCCGCGGCGGTGGGCAACAAGCGAATGTCCATGGCGGCTACTTTGCGTTTGTTTTCTGTGTCGCTGACCACTGCCGCAATGGTGACTTCTGCACCGGTACCCGCAGTGGTCGGCACAGCGAACAGGGGAATCATGCCTTTGTGCACCCGCAGCAAACCGGTCAGTTTCAACACGGGCTTGTTGTTCTTGGCGCGTGCACCAATCATTTTGGCGGCATCAATCGGGCTTCCACCACCCACGGCCAGAATGGCCTGACAGCCGTTTTTCATCAACATGCGGTAACCGGCTTCGATTTGCTCCACAGTGGGGTTGGGTTCAACACCGTCGTACACCACGTATTTCACGCCCTGGGTATCAAGCTCGGCTTTCATTTTGTCCAGCACGCCCAGTTTCACCAGTACCGCGTCTGTGACCACCAACACATTGCGGTGCCCTGCATCGGCCATGTGTCGAATCAGTTCAAGCGAGGAGCCAGTCCCTTCGAACATGCGGGGCCATTTGAAGGGCATTAGGGCAGTGACCACTTTGAAAATGGCCATGTAAATGCGAAGCGCGAACACTTCCAATGCATGCAACATGCGGGTGTCTCCTAACTTTTATTGTGGGGTTAACAGTTGTTACTATGATTGTACAAAGAGTAGGCAGTGTAGAGGCAGAGGAAATATTCCACTTTTCTTGACGATCGGGAAAATTTCACGAGCCGTTTCCGTCAAGCTTGCCGCACTGTTCACTACAACATTTCAGAGACACCGTTCATGAAGCACCGCAGTACACCCTTGATTGCCGCTTTGGCCACTTTGGGCATGGCCTCACCTGCATGGTCACAAACCGAAAATCTGGACACCTTCGTGGTCTCGGCCACCCGCGAGGCACGCGACCCGTTTGAGGTGCCAGCTTCGGTCGACAAGATTAACCAGAACACTCTGGAGAAGGCGGCGAGCTTTCAGGTCAATTTGTCGGAAACGCTGACCCGTGTGCCCGGCCTTGTGATCAACAACCGCAACAATTTTGCGCAAGACCTTCAAATTTCAATTCGGGGTTTTGGGGCGCGGGCAACTTCGGGTGTCCGTGGTGTTCGTCTTTTCTCCGATGGCATACCCGCTACCATGCCGGATGGTTCCGGCCAAATTTCCCACTTCAGTCTGAGTTCAACCGAGTCCATCGAGGTGCTGCGCGGGCCGTTTTCCTCCCTGTATGGCAATTCCTCGGGCGGCGTGATCTTGCTGACCACCGAAAACCCGCGCGTGGGCACTGAGCTGGAGGTGAATCAGATATTTGGAACCGACAGCACCCGCAGAAGCGGTATCAAGCTGAACAAGGGCAATGAGGAAGTGGGCATTGTGATTGATGCATCCACTTTTCGAACCGATGGATACCGCGACCACAGCAGAGCGCGTCGAGACAATTTCAACAGCAAAATGGTGTGGAATTTAAGCAGCGACACGCGCTTAAGTTGGGTGGTGAACTATGTGGACATTCCCCTGGCGCAAGACCCTGCTGGCCTGACTGCTGCGCAACTGGCCAGCAACCGCCGGCAGGCGGGCACCAACACGGTGGCCAACAACACCAATAAAACAGTGGAACAAAGCCAAACCGGTATTGTGCTGGAGCACAGGTTCAGCCCTGGCACCAATGTGACTTTCAGCCCTTATTACGGAGACCGGAAGATTCGCCAGGTGTTGGCCAGCACTGCGGTGATTGATTTGAAAAACGAATACAGCGGCGCTGATTTGCGATTTGGGCACCAAACCAGTCTGTTGGAAAGACCTTTGTTTTTGAATGCGGGCTTGACCGTCGGTGAACTGGAGCAGGCTCGTTTGGGCTTCTTTGGTGCCAGCACCACACCCAACCGGGATGAGGCCAACACGGCGAGCCAGTTCGATCAGTACTTGCAGGCGGAGTATTTTTTCACCGACAAGTTCAGCGTGCTGGGCGGGGTTCGAAATTCGTCCATCGAGATCGAATCCAATGATCAATTCTTGAGCAACGGCGACGGCAGTGGCAGCAAAAAGTACGATGAGGTCACCAGCAATGTGGGCCTCACCTACCGTTTGCAACCCAACATCAACACCTATATTTCTTATGGCGAAGGGTTTGAAACCCCCACCCTGCTGGAAACCGCGTATTTGTCGGTTGCACCACCCAGTCCAAACTTTAATTCCCAGCTGGAAGCGGCAAAAAGTGAGCAACTGGAAGTCGGTGTGAAAGCCAAATTTGGTGGCACCTTGGTGAATGCAGCCCTGTACACGGTAGACACCGACAATGAGATCGTGGTGTTGGCCGCGAACGGTGGTGCCACCTCATTTCAGAATGCTGGTTCGACCAGTCGCGAAGGTGCGGAACTGGCCCTGCAACATGTTTTCAACAGGCAATGGCAAGCCAATGCGGCGGTGAATTACATTCGCGCCACTTACGACACCTCGGTCAACAGCATTCAGGCCGGCAACAGCTTGCCCAGCATTCCGAAAAAAACCTTCTTCGGTGAGCTGGTCTACAAGCCTTCAAGCCTGTATGAGGCAGCCACAGAATTGCGTTATGTCGACAAGCTGTTCGCCAACGATGCAAACGATGCCTTCGCCCCTTCCTACTCGGTGGTGAACTTGCGCGCCAGCAAGGACTGGCCTTTGAATGGTGGCTGGAATGTGCGCACTTATGCCCGTGTGGACAATGTGTTCGATAAGGAATACGTAGGGTCGGTGATTGTGAACCAAGGGGCAGGGCAGTTTTTCGAGCCTGCCAGCGAACGCCAGTACTTGTTGGGTATCACGGTCGGTTTGTCATGGAAGTAAGTTGAGTAAAGAGTGCATTGGTTTTTCGGGAATAAATCCCGGTTTACTGCGGGAATTCTGCTCTGGAGAATACGGGGTGCTCTCCTTAATCTGAAACGAGTCCGAAAGAAGAGTCGGATTACAACAAATCAGATTAAACAAAGAGGAGAGATCAGTGAGAAATTCAAGTTTTAAACTCAGCGCCCTGACGCTTGCTGTTGTCGCTGCAACAGCTGGCCTGGCGTTGCAGAGTGGTTCTGTGTCGGCCAAGTCAGGTGGTGTTACCTGGGAAGACATCGTCAACGATGAAAACACTCCGAAAGATATTTTGAGCTACGGCTTTGGGCCGAAGGCGCAGCGCTACAGTGCCATGACCGCGATCAATGACAAGAACGTGGCCAATCTGGTGCCAGCGTGGTCTTTCAGTTTTGGCGATGAAAAGCAGCGCGGCCAGGAAACGCAGGCCCTGGTTCATGATGGCGTTATTTATGTTACGGGTTCCTATTCCCGAATGTATGCATTGGATGCGAGAACAGGTGCAAAACTTTGGCAGTATTCTCATCGATTGCCTGAAGATATTCGACCCTGTTGCGACGTGGTCAACCGCGGGGCGGCCATTTTTGGCGACAAGGTTTTCTTCGGCACCTTGGACGCGAGCATTGTTGCGCTAGACAAGAAAACCGGCAAGGTGGCTTGGCGTGAAAAGTTCGAAGACCACACCGCTGGCTACACCATGACAGGGGCTCCCACCTTGGTGAAGGATCAAAAAACAGGCAAGGTACTGTTGATTCATGGTTCTTCCGGAGACGAATTCGGTGTGGTGGGCAAGCTCTACGCACGTGATCCGGAAACAGGCAAGGAAATCTGGATGCGTCCTTTTGTTGAAGGACACATGGGGCGACTCAATGGAAAAGAAAGCACTCCTACAGGTGATCCTCGAGCGCCGTCCTGGCCGGATGATCCGAACAGCCCCACTGGCAAAGTGGAAGCCTGGAGCCAGGGTGGTGGCGCTCCATGGCAGTCTGCCAGCTTTGACGTTGAAAACAATCTGATCATCGTGGGCGCAGGTAATCCCGCTCCCTGGAACACTTGGTATCGCACACCCAAAGGTGGAAATCCGCTGGAGTACGACAACCTGTACACCTCAGGTCAAGTTGCCGTAGACCCCAGCACGGGAGAAGTGAAGTGGTTTTACCAACATACACCCAATGACGCTTGGGACTTCTCTGGCAACAATGAACTGGTTTTGTTTGAGTACAAAGATGGCGGCAAAACCATCAAGGCCACAGCACACGCTGACCGAAACGGGTTTTTTTATGTAGTGAATCGAGCGGACGGCAAATTCATTCGGGGTGTGCCTTTCGTAGACGGCGTGACCTGGGCCAAGGGCATTGACCCGAAAACCGGCAGGCCGATTGAAGTGGCCGGGCAGCGTCCTCCTCCCCCGGAGCCAGGTCAGGATCGCGGCAAATCTGTTGAAGTATCTCCTCCGTTCCTGGGTGGCAAGAACTGGAACCCCATGGCCTACAGTCAGGATACTGGCTTGTTTTATATCGGCGCCAATCACTGGAAAGAAGATTACTGGACAGAAAACGTGACCTACAAGAAGGGGTCTGCGTATCTTGGTCAGGGGTTCAGGATCAAGCGTATGTACGACGACCATGTGGGTGTATTGCGTGCCATGAATCCTGTTACAGGAAAAGTGATCTGGCAGCACAAAGAGAAGTTACCGCTTTGGGCCGGCGTCATGGCCACCAAAGGCAACCTGGTGTTCACAGGGACAGGCGATGGCTTCTTCAAGGCCTTTGATGCAAAAACCGGCAAAGAGCTTTGGAAATTCCAGACGGGTTCAGGAATTGTTTCCTCCCCGATTACTTGGGAAATGGATGGCGAACAGTACATTGGTGTTGCCAGTGGTTATGGTGGTGCAGTGCCACTTTGGGGTGGTGACATGGCCGAGCTGACCAAGCCAGTGCCGCAAGGCGGTTCATTCTGGGTATTCAAGCTGCCCAAGATGATTCAGCAAGCCTCGCGTTAATACGACGTCAATTTTCCTCTCTTCATCCTGGAAGACGTTGTTGCTTAGGATGGGTTTGCTTTGCAGGGCAATCCCATCCGTTTTTCTTTTTTGGGAATGACTCAATGAACTCAATCAAGTGTTATGGATTGACAATAATGGCGGGGCTAATGGTTGCCGTGAATGTTCAAGCCTGTGAACTACAGCCCGGAAGCCACTGTAAAAACGCCAACCTCACCGGCATGGATTTACGAAATATGGAATTGAGTGCGATCGATTTGTCGGGTGCGGACCTAAGGGGAGCGGACCTGCGGCATGCTGATTTGCGGGGGGCTAATCTTGAAGGAGCCAACCTGACTGGTGCCAATCTGACCAGGGCTGATTTGAAGCGCGCCAATTTGCGCAGAGCCGATTTTACCGATGCAACATTAGATGCCGTGCAGGCTTACGCGGCTTTTGGTCAAGTAGCAAACTTCACACGCACGAGTCTGATAGCGGCTGATTTTTCGTTTGCCAGGGTTAATCGGGCCAACTTTACCGGTGCTAACGCACAGATGGCCAGTTTCGAGAAAGCCTGGATGGAGAAATGCAGCCTGGTGGATTCCAACTTCAACAATGCCAATTTGCAGGAAGCCAAAATGAATATGGTTGACTTTGATGGCAGCACAATAACAGGGGCCCGAATTCATTACGCCACGTTTCAGGATGCCAATTTTGAGGGTTGTACTGGCTGCCCCGTGGGTTGGTAAACTTCAATCAACTGGAGGCTCACTGCAAGGTGAGTCATCGCTGCTGTGGTGTCTACATTCAACTTCTGTTTGATAATAGAAAGGTTGTTGGCGACTGTTTTTGCACTGAGATTCAATAGTTTGCCGATTTGTCTGGATGAATATCCCTTTGCAATCATCAGAAAAATTTCATTCTCACGACCTGATAGTGTAGCGAGTGCGTTGCTTCCTGTGTGTTTTGAGCAAACAAGCCCGGTGGCCAGACGATGCTCAACATAGAATTCGCCCTCCGAAATTGTCCGAATCGCCCGGGCAAACTCTTCAGGTTCAGCTGATTTGCTGACGAAACCGCATGCACCAAGTTTCATGGCACGACTCACCAGGCCAAGCTCATCGTGCATGCTGAAAAACATTACACGAGTCGCCGGTTGTCTGCGCAAAATTTTTGTTGCCAGATCCAGACCGGAGATGTCGGGGAGATTGACGTCAAGTACAACCAGTTCGTGTCGTATTTCTGTCCACTTGAGCCAAGCTGATTGGGCGTTGTCCGCATGATCGATTTGCGCCAAGCCATTGCAAATCTGATTAATGATTTGTGAGTAGCTTTGACGAATTAGTGGATGATCATCAACAATCAAGTAATTCATTCGAGTGTGCTCTCTGGTGTGTTTTGTGCAAATGCACGGTCACGCCCGTGCTGTGTTTTTGTATACGAAGACGTGCTCCAAGTTCTTTTGCCCTCACTTGCATAGAGCGAAGACCATAACCGGATTTCAACTCTTTTGATGAGACACCGTTGTCTTCAATTTTCAAATCGAGGTAGTCCCGAGTGTTGACCAAGCTCACGGTGACTTTATTTGCATTCGAGTGTTTGTAAATGTTGTGAAGGGACTCTTGGACAATCCGGATGATGTGTACTACTTCTTGTGCGACCAAGGTTATCGCTGGTGACACTTCACACGAGGCTTCAAGTTCACATTCAATGTAAGTGACTTGCATCCATTTCATGCAAATCTGGTTCAAGGCCTCATTCAGGTTGACTGTTTGTAGATCCATTGGATCTAACTCGGTGATCAGATTCCGGATCACGCGGTGGGCCTCTTCCAGTTCGTCGGATACTGATTTCAGGGTCTCTAGACCAGAGGCTGACATCTCAGACTGAGTTTGAATGTTTAGTAAATAGACTCGGGCACGAAGACCTGCGATTATCTGTCCCAGATTGTCGTGCAGTTCACTGCCAAGGCGTCTGCGTTCCTGTTCTTGAGAGTTAATCAGTGAAATCGACAAAGACTTATTGTCTTCTCTGGCTTGCTTGAGTGTCAGTGTGGTGGCATTGAATTGACGGGCTATAGCCTGAAGTTCCACAATCGGGCTGGTTTCAGGCAGCTTTGTTTCAAGGTGGCCATCGCGCATTTCTGTCATGGCGCGACTAAACTGACGCATTCGTTTAAGAACGTCATTGAGCCCAAACTGAATTAACGCGATGCACAAAAGTGCGGAGACAAGAAATACAAAAAATGTCGAAGTCAGACTTTCCCAGACTTCATCGAGCTCATCCTCCGGTGTGGCGTACACAGTCCACATCTGAACCGGGTCGAGGTGAATTGAATACTTTTGCCAATCACTGCCAACATCACCCAAAGTCCAGTTAGCCAGCCAGGAAGGCATGCTCACATTGAGGCTTTGATTCACCAAGTGCGGTGGCTGCGTTGAAATCCGGATGTGTCTGAACTGCAGATTTTTCGCCTCTTGCGCACCGATTCGGTCATATTCAATCAGCAGTGCCAGGCTTTTCGCGACATGCGTTGCGGATTCCAGTTCTTCTCGGATGTCATCCCTCGCTTGTATCACAATAAGACTGGCAGACAAAGCGAAGCCAATTGAGAAGGTCAGGGGAACCCATATCAATGATCGTAGTGAGAATTTCATGCAAATATCTTCGAATAAGCCGTGCGCTGACGCCAGGGAATACTTCCCGTTTTCTTGGACTCTGCTTGCCCACACAATGAGCTCGGCGGGATTTTTTTAGAGACAGCACCCCAATCAATTCATTGGCGGCGCTGTTAGAATCTGACACTCATCATTTTCACAATCAGGTTTGCCGCCATGTCCACTGCACTCAGCCTTCGTCGAATCAGCCGCATGTCCAGCAACGGCTGGGATCGTTTGTTCAAATCAGAATCCATGGTTCGCGCTGGTTTGCAGCCGTTTGAAATTGTTCATCAAAGCGGTATTCACAGCGTTCGACATTACCTGCCCTTGACTGAAGAAAGCATCACCGTGGGTGACGACACGCTGCCAGTGAGCAAAAAGCGCAACGCAATTCCGCTCGTGCTGATCGCACCCCTGGCCGTGAACATGTATGTGTATGATTTGCTACCTGAGCGCAGTTTTGTTCGCTACCTGATGGCGCAGGGATTTGATGTGTACCTGATCGATTGGGGCAAGCCCACACGCAAACAGGCTGGTTTAACTCTTGAGAATTACATCAAGGAATTTCTGCCCGCGTGCCTGAATGCCGTGCGTGAACACAGCGGTTCCAAAAAGCTGAATCTGCAGGGTTGGAGCATGGGTGGTGGCATGGCCTTGGCTTACACCGCTTTGTTCAAAGACGAAAACATCAACAAAGTGGTCACCTATGGAACGCCCATCGATGGCCACGCCAATGGCGCCATCGGTCAGCAATACAAGCGCTTGGCACACTTATTGAAGTCTGCGCGAATCAATTTCAGAAAGGTACCCGCCAAACTGTTGTACACACCGGGCTGGGCCAATGTGATCGGTTTTAAATTGCTCGATCCAGTGGGTAGCCTGAAAGGTTACTGGAACCTGATTTCACAGTTGCATGACCGTGAGTTCGTGGCCCAGCATGCCAACCAAGCTGCATTTATTGACAGCCTGGAGGCCTATCCTGGTGGTGCATTGCGCGACTGGTTCGCCAGCATTTGGCTTGAAAATGAAACAGCGCACGGCCACTTCAAAGTGGGCAAGGCCGTGGCCAACTTCAAAGACATCACTTGCCCGGTGTTGGGCATTGCAGGCAAATCGGACAACCTGGCCAACGTAGCCTGCTGCAAGCCGATTACCAAGGTTGTTGGCTCGGAGAACTCCGAATTCTTCATCGGCCCGGGCGGCCACATTGGCATCATGAGCGGCAAGGAATCGCCCAATACCATCTGGGCGAAAACCGTGAGCTGGCTAAATAGCTAACTTCGTGCAGCCACCCTTGCTTTTGGTTATAGTGAACTCACTCAGCACCAAAAGCAGTAGGAGGTGGCATGCTGAAATTCAGACGAAAAATTCTTCAGGCCGGCGCGGGCTTTGTGCTTGTAGGCCCCATGTTCAGTCAACGCCGTGCCTTGGCGCAAACTCCCGAGTGCGTGGACAACCCCACACCCCGTCAAATTGAGGGGCCTTATTACACGCCTCAAACTCCCAGGCGCAGCAATTTAATCGACGGTTTGCCCGGAGAAATTCTGGTGCTCGAGGGTAGGGTATTGTCCACCGCCTGCCAACCCGTTGCCGGTGCAATAGTGGATTTGTGGAGTTGCGATGCTCAAGGTGTTTACGACAACACGGGTTTCAAGTTGCGTGGGCATCAAATCACCAATGCGCTAGGCTGGTACCGGTTTGAAACACTCATGCCCGGCGCTTACGGCAATTCAAGTTTCAGGCGAACCCCCCATTTGCATGTCAAAATTCAGCCTCCGGCAAGTTCATTGCTGACCACACAATTGTATTTTCCAGATCAACCCCTGAACCAACGCGATGGTTTCTTCAATCCAGCCTTGTTGGTGAAGATTGAACAAAAGGCGAAACAGCCCAAGCGGGCCTTGTTTGATTTTGTAGTGCCTGTGCAGGCCAGGGGATAACTTCTATGGCAGTCTTGACACGAAGTCTGTTTGCCTTGTCGGCAGTGTGGGTGACCACTGCCTGCTCCATGCAGCACACCGCAGAATCTGCCATGCGTTCAGCGCCCACTGTGTGGCTCATGGGTGAGGTTCATGACAACCCCCAAGCCCACCAGGCGCGGTATGAAATCATTGCTGACAAGGTCAAGCAAGGTTGGCGACCTGCCATTGTGATGGAACAGTTTGACCGCGAACACCAAGGCCTGCTGCGTACGGCGCAAGATGAATGCAAAACAGCAGCTTGCATCACTTCCAAACCATGGGCGGAAAAGTGGCAGTGGGAACTCTACGAGCCAATCATTCAGCTGGCGCTTGATTACCAATTGCCTTTGTTGGCGGCCAATGTGTCGCGCGAGGACGCAAACCGCATTGTGAAGGGCGGCTACAGCGCGGCATTGGACCCTGACACGATTGCCCACTATGAATTAAACAAACCTTTGCCACCGGCACTGGCTGAACAGCATCGGCAAAACATTGTGGAGGGGCATTGCAATATGCTGCCAGCCCAGGTGGCCGAGAAGATGATTGCGGCGCAAGTGGCCCGAGATGTGTGGATGGCCAAGGTCATCGAGCAGCAAGCTGAACAGCGCGATGTGGTTTTGATTGCCGGCAACGGCCATGTTCAAAAAGATGTCGGCGTGGTGCCATGGTTGCCCGTTACACTACAAGAAACAACAACCGTGTATGGTTTCATTGAGAATTCGCAAGCGGGTGGCTCTAAGCAATTCGATGTACTGGCGCAGGTGCCGGCGCATCCCCGTGAAGACCCTTGCGAGGCATTCAAAGCCATGATGAAAAAATAAGCCACACAGGCAGAGGGGACAAACAGGTGGGTAGTTCATTGCATTGGCGGTGCGCTGGCGCGCTCCTGCTCGGCGCAGCGGCGTTTTATTCTCAACCATTGAAGGCCAATGGCTTTGAGGATTTTGACGACGCAGAGTTGATTGACCACATTGCAGGCAGCGTGGCCCGTGGATACGGACGCATGTATGGCTATGGCGTCGATTTCAAATTGATCGGAAAAGAAACGCCTCACCAGTCACCTTTGCTGGTTCAGTACAACGCCCCGCTGAAGCGCTGTACGTTTTTTATCAGCGCTCGTGACAAAACATGGCACAGCTTTGAGCAATATCTCGAGTTTTTCGAAGGGCTGCCCAAGCAGGTGGTGTACGAGGCTTTTTTCGCGCATGAATCAGGCCATTGCGTTCAAATGCGGGAGCAAATTGATTTTGGACCTGTTCGGCGTCGTCACCGTGAGGAATTGTATGCCGACGTCTTTGCCCTGTCGCATGTCGAGCGTTATTACCCCAAGCATCGCAAGGCATTTCAAGAAGCGCAGTTAAAAATGCGTCGCGCAGCGCTGGGCATTCAAAACGAATACGACTTTTACAAAGAATTACTGAGATTGCATTACAGCCCTGGTCTTCAATCGGCATTGAAAGTGAAAAATCCGCAGGAAAGAGCGTACTCAATAGCCAAGGCAGTCGATCTCTTGTGATAGTTTGTTATCGTGATAAGCAATCAAGCTTAATCCCAAGGAAGCACAGGAGTAGTTAGCATGGATCAAATGAAATTTGGCTTGGCAGAGAAAATCAGGGAAACAACAGTCAATCGAAGGGGCTTTTTGCTCACGTCGCTCGCAGGCGGCTTTGCCGTGGCCTCTGAGCCTCTGTTCGCCCAAGCGATCAAAACAGACACGCAGGGCATCACCGCCGGTGAAGTGAAAGTACCGGTCAAAGACGGGCAAATTCCAGCTTACCGGGCCATGCCAGCCAAAGGTGGAAATTTCCCTGTCATCCTTGTGATTCAGGAAATTTTCGGTGTTCACGAATACATTCAGGACATTTGCAGGCGCTTGGCCAAGCAAGGCTACTATGCGATTGCCCCGGCGCTGTTCAGCCGCGAAGCGGATGTTTCCAACATGAGTCTCGATGCAATCTTGAAGGAAGTGGTGCCAGTGGTGCCCGATGCCCAAGTGATGACCGATATTGATTCCACCGTGGCTTTTGCCAAGGCCAGCGGCAAGGTCAATACCGCCCGTTTGGGTATTGTTGGCTACTGCTGGGGAGGCCGCACGGTATGGCTTTACGCGAACCACAATCCGGCCGTGAAAGCGGGTGTGTCTTACTACGGTTTGTTGGCAGGTCTAAAAGGACCGAACAAACCCGCAGACCCGGTGGATGTGGCCGCAAGCCTGAAGGTGCCCGTGCTGGGTCTTTATGCGGGCGAGGATAGTTTCGTGCCCGATGAGGTGGTGGACAAGATGCGTAATGAGCTGGGCAAAGGCAACAGTGCCTCTGAAATCGTGGTATTCCCAGCGGTCAACCATGGTTTTCATGCAGATTACCGCCCCACTTACGACCGACGGGCCGCCACGTATGCCTGGAAGCTGACTTTGGACTGGTTTAAGGAACGAGGCGTGTAATTCGGGGTTCAGACGGGTGCGGTTTGAGGTGAATTGTCTGCATTCATGCAAGATTGTCTTGGATTGACTTAGACAAGGATGACTCAAACCGCTCAAGCGTTTACACTTGATACACCCCAATCGTTTGGTTAAAACTCCAACAACATGAAAACCGAGAATCCTTTAGCGCTAGACAATCAGCTTTGTTTCTCTTTGTATGCCACTTCCCTGGCAATCACCCAGGTTTACAAGCCCCTGTTGCAGCCTTTGGGCTTAACCTTTCCGCAGTATCTGGTGATGATGATCCTGTGGAAAGAGGACGGTGTCAGCCTCATCAATGTGGCCCGTCAGCTGGGCCAACAGCCAGGCGCACTGACGCCAGTGATCAAACGCATGGCTGAACAAGGCCTGTTGACCCGCAATCGAAGTACTGATGATGAAAGGCAACTGCAAATTTACCTCACCGAAGAAGGCAAGCGGATTCGGGAAAAAGCGCTGGACGTTTACGCGTGTGTGGTTGAACAATGTGGCATGACACCCATGGACATTCATCGATTGAAGTGCGAATTGGATGCCTTGCGTGAACGACTGCTAAAAGCCTGATCGCTTGTTCGTAATTGGTTATTGCGATAACATTTGCTGATCACTGGCAAATTTTGTTGAATTATTCTTGTAAATAGTTACTGCGATAACTATTTGCTGCTTCATCCACCCAATCACAGGAGAAAACAATGCAAGTCGTGTACTCAACCAAAGCCACATCCACCGGCGGCCGTGAAGGCGGCTCAGCCACCGACGACGGGCGTCTGAAAGTGCAACTCAGCACGCCCAAGGAGTTGGGTGGTGCCGGCGGCCCAGGTACCAACCCTGAGCAATTGTTTGCAGCAGGCTACTCGGCCTGTTTTATCGGCGCAATCAAATTTGTGGCTGGACAGGAAAAAATCAGCTTGCCTTCCGAGCCTGAAATTACCGCCACAGTGGGGATCGGTGGCAACCCGAAAGGTGTGGGTTTTGCAATCACTGTGGACATGAGTATCAAGCTGGACGGCATGGACAAAGCCGCCGCCAATGCGCTGGTGGAGAAGGCGCATCAGGTGTGCCCTTACTCCAACGCAACCCGTAACAATGTGGATGTAAAGTTGACTGTGGTGTAAGCGCTCACAGGCTGTTAACCGTTTGAAAAGCGGTGGGCTTGAAAAAGCCCGCCGCTTTTGTTTTTTGTAGGGAAAATTGAATGGTCCAGCACTATGCCAAACCTGCGTGGATGAACAATGCCGAGGGGCAGGTACGTTGTGCAGGTTTCGAATTGGAATTTGCCGGGCTTGATTTGCAAACCGCAGCCAGTGCAGTGGCGCAAGCGGTGCGCGGCGAGGTGATCAAGGATACCCAGGCCGAATGCAAGGTAAAGCACCCACAATTTGGCGATTTCAAGATTGAACTGGACTGGAGCTTTGCCAAGAACATGGCACGCAAGCGGCTCGAAGAGCAGGGGGCCAGCGAGGATGCCGTGCTGGAATTGATGACCGACCTGGCGCGTCAGGTTGTGCCTCTTGAGGTGGTTTGCCCACCTGTTCCAGTTGATCAACTCGGCATACTTGACGACATGGTGAGCGCCTTGCAACACGCTGGTGCGCTGGGTACGTCCGATTCGCTGCTTTACGCATTTGGCGTGCACATCAACACCGAATTGCCTGCGCTGGATTCGAAAACACTGGTGCCCTATTTGCAGGCCTATTGCGTGTCGCAGTACTGGTTGATGAAGGCACATGACGTGGACACACTGCGTCGCTTAACGCCTTACATCGACACCTATCCCAAAAAGTACATCCATGAGGTAATGACCTACACGGCCGATACACCCTTGGAACAAATCATGGACGATTATCTGGAATACAACCCCACGCGGAACCGGGGCATGGATTTGCTGCCTTTGTTCAAACAGATTGATGAAGCGAGGGTGCTGGCTGCGGTGCAGGATGAACGCGTCAACGCCCGACCTACATTCCATTACCGCTTGCCCAACTGCGAGATTGAAAAGCAGGGTTGGGGCTTGGCCGACAGCTGGAATATTTGGTGCGTGGTGGAACACTTGGCTGCGGACCCGGTCACATTAAGGTCCATGTGTGAACAATGGACTGATTACAACGAAAACCTGATCAACCTGAAGGAAGAGCCTTGGCACCAGCAACTGGCGACCATTCACGAAAACCTGTTGTCGGTGTGACCGGCAATGCCAAATGGTGGTCGCCCTCGTGGTTCAGCATTCGGTTGGCAGTGTGGCTGGCCGGTGGCACAGCCCGGCGCATCAGCGTGAAGCACCCGTGGCCGATTTCGCAAATTGATGCCTTGATTGTGAGTGGTGGTGATGACATTCACCCCTCCTTGTATGGCGAGGAGGAAGCACCCAAAGCGCATTACGACCCTGATCGAGATGCCCTGGAGCAGGCGCATATCGCCTGGGCCTTGAAGCACCAGTTGCCCATGCTGGGCATTTGCCGGGGCACCCAGTTGATCAATGTCAGCTTGGGTGGCAGTTTGCACATCGACATTCGCGCAAAGCGCAAGTTAACCTCCAACAGGGGCACGGTATTGCCACGTAAGACCGCCGCCTTGCGGGCCAGCAGTTGTCTGGCCTCGGTAACCCGTGCCAGCAGGTTGCGAATAAACAGCCTTCATCATCAGGCCATTGACCAACTCGGTGAGGGTATTCGAATCGTGGCTCGAGATCTGGATGGATTCGTGCAGGCCATTGAACCCGCAGAGCACTGTCACTGGTTGGGTGTGCAATGGCATCCGGAATATTTACTCTACCGCCCGCAGCAACGGCGCCTGTTCAAATGGCTTGTGCAACAATGCAAGCAAGCTTCCCTCCGCGTGTAATCCATGTCGTATCTATTGCTGTTTGCCTCTGCTTTTTTGGCGGCCACCATTTTGCCCTTTTATTCCGAAGTGGTTTTGTTTGCCATGATTCGTGCCGGTGAACCCGCTGGTTTGTTGCTGGCTGTGGCGGCAGTTGGCAATACCTTGGGATCGGTCGTGAATTGGGTGTTGGGGCGCTACTTGCTGCATTTCCAGCATAAAAAATGGTTTTACTTCAAGCCTGAGCAAATCGAGAAAATGCAAGCCTGGTTTCAGCGCTACGGTGTTTGGAGTTTGTTGTTGGCCTGGATGCCGATTGGTGGCGACCCTTTAACCCTGGTCGCCGGTATCATGCGAGTGAAGCTATGGCTTTTTATTGTGCTGGTCGGTATTGGAAAAACATTGCGCTATGTGGCGGTAATTTATTTTTCTGAAATGTCGGTGGCCTGGTTTTAATCAGTTCGAACAAGAGGGAAACAAAGTAGTCATGAACCCGAGTGATTTGCCCAACCTGGATGCCAACTGTTTCAAGCAACCTGATCGTGAACTGCTGGGCGACAGCTTGTTGCATCCGCCGCGCATTTTGATTCTGTATGGTTCGTTGCGTGCGCGTTCATTCAGCCGTTTGGCAGCCGAGGAAGCTGGGCGCTTGCTAACCTTGATGGGGGCCGAGGTCCGGTTTTTTAACCCGGAAGGCTTGCCTTTGGTGGATGAGGCGAATGAGCAACACCCCAAGGTTCAAGAACTTCGCGAGCTGGCGGATTGGTCGGAAGGTCAGGTGTGGAGTTCGCCCGAGCGCCATGGTGCCATGACAGGCGTGATGAAAACACAAATTGACTGGTTGCCCCTGACCGGTGGTGCCAAGCGGCCCACACAGGGCAAAACTCTGGCTGTGATGCAGGTGTGCGGTGGTTCGCAATCATTTAATGTGGTGAACCAGTTACGCGTGTTGGGGCGGTGGATGCGCATGATCACCATTCCCAATCAATCATCAATTGCCAAAGCATTTATGGAGTTTGATGAGAACAACCGCATGAAACCTTCGCCGTATTACAACCGACTGGTGGACGTGATGGAAGAGCTTATGAAATTCACCTTGCTGACGCGCGGCCACGCGCAATACCTGGTTGATCGCTATTCCGAGCGTGTAGAGTCTGCAGAAGAGTTGTCCAGACGTGTGAATCAGCGCAGCGTTTAATGTTGAATAGGTAGGCGAAACACTGTGTTGAAAACATTGGCCTGTTTTGTTTTACTGATCAGTCTGGGCGCAGCCCATGCGGGCAGCGCCACGGTTGCCGCCGCTGCCACCCTGCGCTACGCGCTGGATGAAATTTCTCCGCAATTTACCAAAGCCACTGGGCACAGCCTGAAGGTGGCATATGGCTCTTCAGGCAACTTCTACAGCCAGATTAAACAAGGTGCGCCGTTTGATGTGTTTTTGGCAGCCGACATGGTGTTTCCTCAAAAGCTGGTGGATGAAAAACTGGCTGCATCGCCGGCATTGCCCTATGCCGAGGGGCGTTTGGTGTTGTTGTTGCCGCATAAAAGCCGCCTGAAACCCGATGGCACGCTGGCAGACCTGGCCGCCGCATTGAAGGATGGACGTTTGAGCAAGTTGGCCATGGCCAATCCCACCGTGGCACCGTATGGCATGCGCGCGCAAGAAGCGCTGATGCATGTTGATTTGTGGGTTGAAGCAAAACCGCGACTGGTCATTGGCGAGAATGTGGGCCAGGCGACGCAATTTGTGGCCTCAGGCGCTGCACAGGCTGGGTTGGTGGCCTTGTCGCTGGCCCTTGCGCCCGAGCTGGCTGCACGTACCCAATATGCCTTGGTGCCCCGTGAATGGCATCAACCTTTGGTACAGGGCATGGTGTTGATTCGCCCCGGTAACCCGGCTGCAAAGGCATTTGCAGATTTCATGAGCTCGGCACCTGCTCGCGCCATACTCAAGAGGTACGGCTATGACGAGGTGCGTGAACGATGATGGATTGGTCTGCGTTTACGCTGTCCATTCAATTGGCACTGGGAACCTTGTTGGTGTTGTTGCCGCTGGGCCTGCTCGCGGGTCGATGGTTGGCCCGCACAGCCTTCAAAGGCCGCACCTGGATCGAGGCCGTCATTTTGTTGCCCTTGGTGTTGCCACCCACAGTGATGGGTTATTACCTGTTGGTTGCCTTGGGCGGTGGGTCGCCTGTGGGGCAGTGGCTTCAAAACAATTTCGGCGTGTCGCTCACTTTCAATTTTGCGGGCCTGTTACTGGCCTCGGTGTTGTTCAACATTCCTTTCATGTTGCAACCCATTCAGCGGGCATTTGAGTCCATTCCCTACAATCTGAATGAGGCCGCACAGGTGAGCGGTTTGAGCAGTTGGGCCATTTTCACCAAAGTGGAATTGCCTTTGGCCTGGCCCGGCATTTTGTCGGCGATGGTGCTCACTTTTGTGCATACCCTGGGTGAGTTCGGCGTGGTGCTGATGATAGGCGGGAGCATTCCCGGAGAAACGAAAACCCTGGCGATTTCAATCTACGACAGCGTGCAAAGTTTTGACTTGAATGCAGCCCACACCATGTCGCTGGCCCTGTTGATGTTCTCGCTGGTGGCGGTGGCCACTTCGCTGTGGCTGTCTGGCCGAAGAAGGCGCAAACCATGAGCCAGATGCAGCACACAAGCAGCGTATTGCATGTTGAAATTGAGCAGCAAAAGCCCATGCCGCTGCGTGCAAATTTTTCTTGTGAGGCTGGGCAATTGCTTGCCCTGGTGGGGCCTTCCGGGGCGGGCAAGTCGTCCATTTTGCGCGTGTTGGCAGGCTTGATGAAACCAGCGAGTGGTCGCATCGAAGTGGGCGGGCAGGTGTGGCTCGACACTCAGACAGGAATTTTTCAAACGCCTCAGCAGCGTCGGGTTGGTTTGGTCTTTCAGAATTACGCCTTGATGCCCCACCTCAGCGCAGCTGCCAACGTGGCGCTGGCCTTGCAACACTTGCCCAAGGGTGAACAAATTATTGAAGCGGTGCAGTGGCTCAAGCGCGTGCGCTTGACCGCGGACGAAGCCATGCGCAAACCAGCCCGCTTATCCGGTGGGCAACAACAACGCGTTGCGCTGGCCAGGGCCCTGGCGCGTCAGCCCCAGTTGCTGTTGCTGGATGAGCCTTTCTCCGCGGTGGATCAAATGAACCGTGAAGGCTTGTACCGATTGTTGGCGGAACTGCGGGCCGACCTGAATATCCCGATTGTGCTGGTCACCCACGACCTGAATGAGGCCCGCATGCTGTGCGACAAACTTGTGGTGCTGGACCAAGGGCAGGTGCTGCAAGAAGGTCCTGCTTTTGAGGTACATCGAAGACCCCGTAACTCCAGAGTGGCTGACCTGGTGGGCATTCAAAACCGCTTTCATGGGGCTTGGCTTGGACCCGGCCAAGAAGCAGGCGTGGGGTATTTGCAATGGACCCGTGCACTGGATACTCAGCAGGCAATACCTTCCAACAGCTTTCAGCTTCGGGTGAAGGACAAAGGCAAGATTCCACCCGGTTTCCCGGTGAACTGGGTGGTGCATGCAGATGGCTTGGCCTTGAAGCCGGCAGCTTACAACTTGCAGCGTGAGGGTTTTGTAGCGTTGCCTGTCCGGGTACAAGCGCACCGTGATCTGGGTGAACTCAGCTTGATTGATCTGGCCCTGGATGTGGCGCCGTTCGAGACACTGAAGATGGCTGTGTCCGGGGCGCAGCGCTTGGGTCTGAAAAAGGGCGAGGCCTGTGTGGTGGAAATGGATTTGGGATTAATTCACATCATGCCGAAAAAACACCGACAGTAATAAACTGTAACTGTGATTAGGTAAAGTACGAAACAAAGTAAGTAACTGATTTACAAGGTGAATCTGAAAGTGTTGGCTTGAAGTATGAAGGTTTGGAGACAATTCAAACTTACAATACAAAATGAGCAAAACACTTCAGTCCGCGCTGGCGCTCTGCACGCTTGCGCTTCTTGCCGGTTGCCTGGGTGGCAACGATTCCAGCATTCTGGCTGGGGGTGATGGCCCCACGGTCACCAACCCCAACGAAGAGACACCGGTCGAACTGGAGCCGGGGGATGGCATTCGCGTTTTGTCCAATCGTGCCGACTTGATCAGCGACGGCAATGCCTTGGTTGAAATTACGGCCGAAGACCCTGCCAATTTGCAGAATGTCAAAGTGATGCTGGGCTCCGTGGATGTAAGCGACCAGTTTGCGCTGCGCGAAAATGGCCGTTACATGGGTCGCATTCAGGGCTTGGCCTTGGGTGAAAACCGCATCATGGCAGTGTTGAAAAACACAGGCCGAATTGTGACCACCATCACCAATCACCCCAACGGTGGGCCGGTGTTCTCCGGGCCGCAAGTGCAACCGTGGACCTGCACCAACGAGGGCACCATGGATGCCCAGTGCAATCAGCCGGCCGTGTTCAGTTTTTCATATTTGCCCGCGAACAAACTGCAACACGTACTCACCAACTCCAATTTCCAGGAACAGGAATTTGCCCCCACCTTCTTGCCTTACGATCCGGAAAACCCACCGCCCGCCAGTGAAATTGCGATGACCACAACCGACAACGGTGTGACTGTACCCTTTATTGTTCGCACTGAACGGGGTGTGCAAAACCGCGATCGTTATCAAATCCGCACACTGTTCAACCCGGCCGAGGATTGGCAACCGTGGAAGCCTCAGCCGCAGTGGAATGGCAAAGTACTGATTCACCATGGTGGCAACGTGGGCGTCACCTATGGTCCGGGCAATCCACCGAATGGTGACATTTCGGGTACAGCGCCAGACGGTGCGGAGTTTTTGCTGGGTGACAGCATTACAGTGGCTTTGGGGCGTGGCTTTATTGCCACCTCAACTGCCCTGGCCAATTTGGGTCACAACGTGAATCTGGTGACTGCCGCTGAATCGCTGATGATGGTGAAGGAACGGATTGTTGAGCAATATGGCGAAATCCGCTACACCATGGGCACAGGCTGCTCGGGTGGTGCGATTGCCCAGCAACACATTGCCAATGCCTACCCTGGTATTTATCAGGGCATCATCGTGCAGTGTTCATACCCCGATGTCTGGACCACAGCCACTCAGTTTGCGGACTACAACCTGTTGAACTCCTATTTCGGCAATCGCTACCAAGGGGTGAATGAAGCAGACAATTCCCGCCAGTTTCCGCAATTTGCTCCCAACTTCCTGCCTTACGTGCAGTGGAGTGCCGTGTATGGGCATTTGCCAATCAACCCAGTGCTGTCGGACAACGCATTTTTTCCAAAAGCCTACCCATATGCCCAGAATTGTCGTGGCTTGAATGGCGCGGCCACGCCCTACGATCCAGTCAACAATCCGGGCGGTTTGCGTTGTGGTTTGATCGATTACATGAGCACCCAGTTTGGCTTCAGAACACCCGATGTGTGGAGTGCCAACGAAAAGAAAATCGGACGTGGATTTGGTGGTATTCCCTTGGACAACGTGGGTGTTCAATACGGTTTGGGTGCCTTGAAGCAAGGCACCATCACAGCCGATCAGTTTCTGGACTTGAACCGCAATATTGGCGGTTTTGATGTGGACATTCAACGCGTGGCCAACCGCACCGTGGCGGACCCATTGGCTTTGGCCAATTCCTATAAAACAGGCGCGGTGAACACGGCCGAGCACCTCAGCAATATTCCGATTATTGACTTGCGGGGCCCCGATCCCGGCATCGCACACGATGCTTTCCACAGTTGGCAAATGCGCGCCCGTTTGAATGCCACACAGGGGCACTTTGACAACCATGTCATCTGGTTCGGGCAATTGGTGTTGGCCGGGGACTCCACCTACAGCACCGAGGCCTTGCTGGTGATGGATCGTTGGTTGAGCCAGATTGAGGCCGATGACAGCAACAAGCCACTGCGCGAAAAAGTAGTGGCCAACAAACCGCGCGCAGCCCGCGACAAATGCTTGTCAGCGCAAAGCATTTATGCAGATGACGGGCCTTTTGTTCCGCTCAGTGGCAACCTGTTTTATCCAGATCCCGCGTTGCCCATGGCCAATTCAAGCAGTATTCCGAAGCCACCTCCCGAGGCGGGTCAAATTTTTGATCAGCTCAGCAATCAGGTGTGTGGTTTAGACTTCTCGGCTTTTGACCCCACGGGCATGTCGGGCCAACTCACCGGCCCCATTGCAGAGCTGCAACATGTCTTGGTGCAAACCCGGTTTGGCACACCGCGCACAGTGGCGGGTGACGATATTCGCACCCTCGCCAACAAATGCGTATTGAAGCCAGTGGATGCAGCCGACTATGCGGGGGTAATGTCCATCACCGACCCCGCAGCCTTTGTGGCCCAGGTGAAGGAAATTTTCCCGCAAGGTGTGTGCGACTATACCAAATCGGGAGTAGGTACACAGCCCACACAAACCTGGTTGCGATATGGCACTGCCACCGAGAAGTTGATTGGCGGTACGCCGTTGCCGGCAAAGCCCGCCAACTCTCGCCAAGGGTGGTCAGCACCTGCTTTTAGGAATGTTAATTCACAGTAATTAATTATTTATCAATTGAACGAACAGAGGGGGCTTTACCACGGTAATGCTCCCTTGTTTTTTCTCTGACTCGGGCAAACTGCTTGTATTGAATCCAGTGACCCCATTCCCTTTGAACTCAGAACAAATAACTCCCGATGTGTTGGAGCACAGCCCTGTTGGCCTGATGCAGGTTGATCACACCGGGAGAATCCTCTCCATGAATTCCTATTGCGCCGATATCTTTGGATACTTGGTCGATGAATTGCTGGATCAGCCTTTTGAAATGCTGCTGCCGCCCGAGTTGAGGCTGGGCCACGCCGGGCTGTTTCAGGAATTCATGCAGTCCTCCAGAGGTCGCATGATGGGGCAGGGTACTGGGCAAAAATACTTCCCTGCCTACCACAAAGCGGGCCATGAAATTTCCGTTCAAATTGGTCTGAATGTCAACAGGGAAGGGGTAAGGCCAGTTGTAATTCTGGCTATTGTGGATGTGACTGACAAAGCCAGGTTGTTGAATGAACTCAAGCATGGCAATGAACGCCTTCGTCACAAAACCAAAGAATTGATGCAAGTGGTGAGGCAACAGAACCATTTTTTGAACGTGGTCAGCCACGAGTTGCGTACGCCTTTGAATAACTCGCTGGAGATGTTGAACCAGCTGTCGGCCACGCAATTGGATGAGGATCAGGCTGAATTGTTTCAAGACCTGGACAAAGCCAATATTGATGTCACGCGCAGTGTAAAAATGTTGATGGATTATGCCGACAGCATGCTGGGTGAGCTGCAACTGGAAGAGGAAGAGTTTGACCTGCGTGCCCTGTGGCTTGATCGCTTGCGACTGGTGCAACGCGCGCACCCGGGGCAAATTCACTTGCTGCAAATCCGTGAGGAATTCGAATTTGATCCTTTGGTGTTGGGCGACAAAGTGCGCATTGGGCGAATGATGCACGGCCTAATCGACAACGCCATGAAGTTTTCCGATGCACATCAGATCAAAGTGCATATTGCCTTCAAAGCGGAGCCCCAGGCTCAACTCTTCTTTGAGGTGAGCGATGACGGAATCGGCATGTCCGATTCACTGATTCAATCGATAGGTCAGCCGTTCGCCAATCAGGCGGTGCGCCGTACCCGTGGCGGTGGCGGTATGGGAGTGGGGTTTTATCTGACCCACAAATATCTGGAGTTGATGGGTGGGCAGTTTTCATTGAAAAGCCGTCAGGGTGAAGGCACCGTCAGCAGTTTTGAATTGCCGCTTCATTTAATGGGGCGAGCCGCTGCGCAGGCCTTGTCGGCCGAACAGGTTGGTGATGATTTGCCTTTGAGCAAGCTGCGGCTTTTGCTGGTGGAAGATGATCCCACTGTGGCGAAAATCAATGCCATTCGACTTCGCAAACTGGGTGCCCAGGTGGTGGTGGCAGGCAATGGTCAGGTGGCCGTGGAAATGCTTCAAGACAAGAACGTCGAAATTGCCGCGATACTGATGGACTTGCACATGCCGGTGATGGATGGGTTCAGTGCAACACGCCACATTCGGGACATGGTTGAATACGTAAAAATTCCGATTGTGGCAGTGACTGCAGGTTCGCGTTTGGCTGAATATGCACGCGCCATGGCGGCTGGTATTGATGCTTTTTACTCCAAGCCTTTTGAGCCCAACGTGCTGGTTCAATACTTCAAGGCGCGTGGTTTGATTCGCTAGTACAATGTAATTTTATTACTTCGGGTTTGCCCCGCTTGTGCATGAATTTACTTGACCGAATCCGAATGGAATTGGGCCAATTCTCTGCTGCTGAACAGGCAGTAGCGCAGTTGGTGTTGAAAGATCCCAGTGGTTTTCAAAAAATGCCAGTGACCGAGTTGGCCAAACGCGCGGGTGTCAGCAGCCCATCGGTGGTTCGGTTTTGTCGTTCCCTGGGTTATGAGGGTCTAAGTGACTTCAAATTGAAACTCGCTGCCAGTCTGAATGCAGGCGTGCCCTTCATTCACCAATCCGTGCAGGCCGGTGACAACGGCGAAACCTTGATTCAAAAAGTACTCGACAACGCCATACACACCCTGAGTACCTTTCGCAATACAGTTCCGGTCAAACCGATTGACAAAGCCACGCAGCTTCTTGCCGAAACGATTGCAAGAAAGGGTCGGCTGGTTTGTTACGGTGTGGGAAATTCAGGTTTTGTGGCGATGGATGCCGAGCACAAGTTTTTCAGGATGGGCTGCACGGCACATGCCTACTCGGATGGGCATTTACAGATTATGGCAGCGTCTATGTTAAACAAAGCCGATTGTCTCATCATCATTTCCAATTCAGGCCGCAGTCAGGATTTGCTGGATGCGACACAAATTGCACGTGCCGCGGGTGCAAGCACCATTGCCATCACAGCGTCGGGTTCGCCACTGGCACAGGCGGTACAGGTGCATATTCCAGCCGATCACGGCGAGTATTATGAGCAGTACAGTCCCATGGTGTCGCGTTTGTTGCACCTGTGTGTGGTGGATGTGTTGGCCACGCAAGTGGCCTTGCAACTGGGCGATTCAGTGCAAAAGAACATGGCTCGCTTGAAGAAAAACCTGATCGACAGCCGTTACACCAAATAGGCCGGATTGGCGAAATTTTCTGGCAAGGCTTTAAAGCCTGTTTCACAGGCAATCAGGCTGGTGTTTTCGAAACCCGGCAGGTTCGGAAACTTCTCATCAGCCTGGGTTGAGCACACCAGCAACACGTTACCCTGTGCGCCGCCAAAGCAGGGCATGGTGGGCTTGGCCAAGGGCAGTTCGATGCTCTCAATGTATTCGCCACGCTCGCTAAAGCGGTCCAGCCGGTAACCCTCCAGAATGGCAGCCCAGTAGCTGCCATCGGCAGAAAAGCAAGCGCCATCCGGTCGAGCAGTGCCCTCTGTGTATTGCCTGATCAATTGCCGATTGCTCAACTCTCCGGTCTCGACTGCATAATCAAATCGCCATATGCATTTGTGCCGTGTGTCGCTCAGGAAAACCGAGTCCCCTTGGGGCGAAAAGGCAAGGCCATTGCCCACGATCAAATCGTTTATCTTTGGTTGGGCTTGTCCTGCCTCAATGCAATACAGGACGGCAGTGGCGGGGCTGCGGGCATCCACCAGTGTGGATATCCAGATTCGGCCCGCGTGGTCGGCGCGGCCATCGTTGAAACGATGTTTGCTTGAATCGAAAGGAGCATCCAATTTCAGGGTGCAGCTGTCGCCCTCGATCAGCCAGCCGCCTTGTCTGCCCAGTCCAACCCAAATGTTCTTATTCGCAGTGGGCAATACGCAGCCTATTTCGTCGGGCAGTTGCAAGGTACTGAGTAACGCGGTGTTGTCCAGCGCTGTGTTCAGCACATCGCTTTGATTCAAGCGGTACAGGGTACGCGTGTTGATGTCTACCCAAGTCCAGCCACCATGCGCATACCGAGGGCTTTCGGCCAGGCTGCAGGCAGGCAGTGGCAAGGCTTGCCAATCCATCATTGCGCTGAATTCTTCAGGAAATGGTTGATCAGGTGCGCTGTCACCGGGTTCTCTGCAGGGGCGCGGCCAGGTGGTACGCTCTGTTCCAGTTGCTCTGCAATGCCTTTGCCCAATTCAACCCCCCATTGATCAAATGGATTGATGTTCTGCATGGCAGCCAGCGCTGCGGTGCGGTGTTCCCACATACACAACATTGCGCCAAGTGAGTAGGGGGTTAGCGAATCGAGAAACACCATTTGAACTGGACGGTGTCCTGGGCAGGATTTGAAATTGGTGGCGGTATTGTTGAGCTCCTCGGGTGAGTTCAAGCGGCCCACCGAGAACGCTTCAGACTGCGCCAAGGCATGCGAGAGCAACACTTGGTGCGACTGGATTTCATCATGATCGGGTTGCACCACGGCGATCAATTCAACCGAACTGGCAATTTTGCTTTGGTGCAGCATCTGGAAAAAAGCATGTTGCCCATTGGTGCCCACATCGCCCCACAAAATCGGGCAGGCGGGTTTGCCGAGCAACTCGCCTTGGTTGTTCACACCTTTGCCCAGCGATTCCATCCAAAGTTGTTGCAGGTAGGGCACCAGCTGGCTCAAGCGGGAATCGTAAGGGCTTAACATCAGCGAGGCGGCACCGTGTTCCAGGTTGTACAGGTCGCTTAACGCAAGAAGTGTGGGAATACACTGGCTGGCTTTGTTTTGCAATACGTGGCCGTCCATCAAGGCGGCGCCTTCAAGCAGTTCATTGAACACTGGGTTGCCGTGCACCATGCGCACACCAATGGATACGGGTCCCCACAGTGAATATCTACCGCCCACAGTTTCACTGAATTCAAACACCCGGTCCGCTGCCACGCCCAACTCGATGGCTTTGTTGGGTTTGCAGGTTGCAGCCACCAGCGCCTTGGGGCGGTACGCTGGCCCCGCAGCATCCAGCCACTTGAAAATATGCTGTGCGTTGTGCAAGGTTTCACGGGTTGAAAACGATTTGCTGGCAATCACGACCAAAGTGGTTTTCGGGTTCAATGAGGCCAGCGCGGCTTTCATTTCATGAAAGTCCACATTCGCGGCAAACCGAATGTTCATTGCGGGTGCTTCACCCAGATCCAGTTTGCTGAACACGTCATTCAACAGCCGGGGGCCGAGGTCCGAGCCACCAATGCCCAGATGCAACACGCTGTCGTAGCGTTCACCGTCGGGCGTGGTGTAACGGCCTGAACGCACCTGGTCGACAAAGCTTTCCATGTGTTGTTGTACTTGCCTGGTCAGCGCCAACTCGTCTCGACCATTCACCACCAAAGAAATTGGTGAATGATAGGCCTGCATGTTGCAGGCTGCACGCAAGGCCCAATGGCCTGCAGGCCGGTTTTCAGTACCGTTGACCACCTCGCCACTGAACATGCGGCGAAGGAAGGTGGACAAATGCTGATGTGCCTGCGTTTTTTCAAAGTTCAACACATGGCTGGCGTTGTAAAGCTGCCGATCCAGATTGATGTGAACAGGCCCGACACTGCGGGAGAGAAAACCAGGATTGAAAGCGGATGTGTTCATGAATATGGTAATAAAAAAAGGCGTTGAATAATCGCTTCAACGCCCAGTTTCGCATGACTTCAAGAAAGTGTGTTTACTCTGCTCGCAAATCTCGATCAGGGCGTGGTTTGTGGTTCAGTCATGAATCCCAGTTTCTCGATACCTGAGCGTTGTGCTGCGGCCATCACCTGTATCACTTTTTCGTATTCCACCGCTTTGTCGCCCTGAATGCGCAACTCTGGTTGCTGGTCTTGTTGTGCCACAGCCTGCAGGCGAAGCTCCAGATTTTCAAAGGTCAGTGTTTCATCGTTCCACATCAGGCTGCCATCCCGTTGCACGGTGAGTGTAACCACGTCGGGTTTGACCTCGGTGGGTTGCTGGCTGGCTTGCGGTAAATCAACTTTGACAGAGTGCGTGATCACCGGCACGGTGATGATGAAAATAATCAGCAACACCAACATCACGTCCACCAGCGGCGTCATGTTGATCTCGCTCATTTCCTGCTGATCGTCGTAAGAATTGAACGACATGGCTTACGCCTCCTTTTTCAAGGGCATGGTGCGTACGGCAGAGTCTTTTTGCATGGGGGACCCGGTCAGGAAGTAGGCATGCAACTGGCGCGCAAATCGGTTCAACTTGCTCAGCAAGCCTTTGTTGGCCCGGGTCAGTGCGTTGTAGCCCAGCACCGCTGGAATGGCCACGGCAAGGCCGAATGCAGTCATGATCAGGGCCTCGCCCACCGGGCCTGCGACTTTGTCGATGCTGGCCTGGCCGGACACACCAATGGCTACGAGCGCATGGTAAATACCCCAAACCGTGCCGAACAAACCCACAAACGGTGCAGTGGAACCTACGGAGGCCAAAATGGACAGACCCGATTGCAATCTTTCCGCGGCCTCATCCATGGCACCGCGCAGTGCTTCGCTGAGCCAGTCGGCGAGGCTGATTTGGCCGTGCAGGTCATCTTTGTTGGTGCTGTGGTGGTTCACGGCAGCCTGGCCTTCAATGGCCATGTGGTGAAACGGGTTGCCGGTGTCCTTTCCCAAAACCTGAAGACCTTCGGCAAAGCTGTGGGTGTGCCAGAACTTGTCGACTGCGCCCACATTTTTACGCAGGCGATACAGGCGAATGCTGCGGGTGACGATGACGTACCAGGACGCAATCGACATGATCAACAGCAGCAGTGCCACGCTTTTGATGACCCAGTCACCTTGGGCCCACATCGCGGCCATACCGTAAGGGTTGTTTTCCATTTCAATAAACCTCGCTTAAATTCAATGTTCTCAGTTATTCAATACAAAAGAAACCGGTTGCACGTACCAAAACGGAATTGGCTTGTCGCCACGTTTGGCAGGCACGTACTTCCAGGTTTTCACAGCCTGAAGGGCTGCATTGTCCAGTCGCGGAAATCCGCTTGACCGGTTCAGTTTGATTTCACCCACACTACCGTCAGGGAGAATGTACACATCCAGCATCACCCGCCCTTGCTCGCCCAATCGGCGTGACAGTGCCGGGTATTGCGGCGCCGGGTTGTTCAGGTGCGTGGCGTCCGTGCGTGGCGGCGTTACAGGTGCTGGCGCCTCGGGTGCTGGCGTGGCCTGTTGAACAGGCGCAGATGGCGGCGCAGGTGGAGTTGGGGCCGCTTGCTGTACCGGTTCCTGCGCCACTTCACGCACGGGCTCAGGCTTTGGTGTTGGCTTGGGCGTCGGTTTGGCCACAGGCTTTGGTGTGGGTACGGGTTTTGGTTCCGGCTTGGGCGGAGGTGGTACAGGCTTGGGTGGCGGTGGTGCAGGCTCTGGTTCAGGCGCCACCAATACACCCACCACGCTGGGTGGCGTAACAACAGGCTCACTGACGCTGAGTTGTTGCGCGGCCCAAACCAAACCCAGCACGTGCAACAACACCACACCGGCGAAGGTGACGGCGTTGCTGATTGTTTGAGTGTTGTTGCCCTGTAGAGCACTCATTGGAACGGACATGGTGTTCAACGTTGTGTTCATTGAGTCAATTGCTTCGATCTTGCTTGCTGACTATTCAATCAGCAAGCAATTTTCATGCACTCCAATTTGTGAATGAGAATTAATATCAAAAAGAGTGTAGCAGATCTTGGCGATTAGAATTCGACCGACAAGCTCACATTGACTGTTCTCGGCGTGCTGGTACCCACACGCACTGCACCGAATGAATCGGTGGTAGTGCCTGCTTGCGCGTAGTTGTATTCTTCATCGGTGATGTTTTTCAGATTCAATTGCACTTTCCAACCATCTGCCTTGTAATAGGCCAAGGCATCCAGTTGCGCCCAACCATCGTATTTGGCACGGTTCTCTGTAGACACAAACGAGCCAGTTTGAGCAAACACGCCAAGTCCCAGGCCCAATCCCTTGTACTGGCCACGTTGCACTTCATAAACGCCAAACAAATTACCAGAATGTTCAGGAATACCCGGCAGGACATTGCCTTCCTGACCCGCCAGTGAAGGGTCTACTGCAAGAAGTTGATTGTCCAGATAGGCATAGCCAGCCACCACGCGGAAAGAGTCATTCACTTTGCCAATGGCTTGAATGTCGAAGCCCAGCGTTTGTGTTTCTCCAAGATTGGTCGACCATTGCTCATTTGCGGGCAAACCAGATGAGGCCGGGTCAGTGACCGCCACATCGGACTTGCGCAAATCAAAAATTGCAGCGGTGATGTCCAGTTGCTTGTTCAACAACTGTTTTTTGATACCCAGTTCATACTGCTCAGTGCGTTCCGGGTCCAGCGGTGCACCGCCGATACCGTTGCCTGTTGCAGGGTTAAAGCCGGTGGCGGTAGTGGGGGTAAAACCTTTGGCCCAACTACCGTAATACGACAAGGTGTCGGTAGCCTTGTACACCAGCCCGAATCGGGGGGATACATCGTCGCTGTCCACATTGGCTTGGCGATCTTCAAATTGAGTGCTGCGCAAGCCCGCCAGCACATTCCATTTCTCGCCAATTGAAATCAGGTCTTGAATCACAAGGCCTTGCTGGCGCGCGCTGCTTCCGCCTTGGGTAAACGGACCCACCACCACTCCGCCGGGAGGAATGCCGCTGTATTGCCCGGTATTGACGTTGTATGTGATTTGGGTGCCCGACGCAGAAATCGTGTTGTTCACAATGCGTTCATAGTCACCTTGTAACAGGAACTTGTGACCGATGTTTTGCCCAAACAATGTGCCGCCATCGAGTTGCCACTGATACTTCAGCACCATGCTGTCGCTTTCGCCTTGGCCACCCTGTTGCGAGGCACGAATGGCCACATCGCCATTGTCTGCAACCACTTGCATATTGGGGCCAAGCGCTCTCGGGCTGGAGTCAAACAGGGTTTTGTCGACTCGCGTACGAGAGTAGTTGGCCGTGATCGACGAGCCATTGTCGAAGAAGTGTTCGGCCAGCAGGGCAAATCGGTTGTAGTCGCTTTCGGTGTTTTCGTTCCAGCCGGGAATGCCGTAGAACTGGGTGCCGTTCAGGCGACCGCTGTAGGAATAGCCGGTGGCATTGTTGCCATCGAGCACCTGACCACGGTCTTGGGTGTAGGTGTCGGTGATGTATTCGTATTGCGCAGTGACCAGTGTTTGAGGACTCAGCTTCCAGGTCAACGAGGGCGCCACGAGCTGACGATCCCGGAAGGTGAAGTCACGGTGACTACCACTGTCCTCAGACGACAGAATCAATCGGTATGCAAACGTATCGCTCAGCGGTCCGGTGAAATCAGCTTCGACGCGATAATAGTCGTCGCTGCCGGCAATCACCTCGGCCGCCCTGTACTCGGTGAACTTTGGTTTTTTGGTGACATAGTTGATGACACCGCCTGGTTCGCCCTGACCATACAAAATTGACGCAGGGCCTTTCAAAATGTCGTGGCGCTCAATATTGGCGGTTTCAGTGGTGGCAATGTTGGTGGCATTGAACACGTTGTTGATGCGTGCACCGTCTTTGTAAAGTGATTGGGACGCATCGAAACCGCGAATCGAGAATTTTTCCTCGCCACCATTGCCCTGTTTGAATTTGGTGACACCAGCCACGTTGCGCAATGCATCTTCAACGTTGTTGACCTGCTGGTCTTCCAGAATGTCGATGGGGATGCTGATGGTGGTCAGCGGTGTGCTCATCGGGTCCGCTTCGAAGCCCAAGGCCGTATTGGTGGTCGGTTCTTTGTAAACCCGCTCAAACCCGGTGACCTGTACTTCTTCAAGTGTAGCCGCCTCATTTTGTTGAGTACTTTGTGACCATGCAGCCGGGTGACAACCTACAGCTGCGCCAATCGCCACGACCAGCGCGCGTTTTTTCATGACAGCAATCCTTTGAAATAAAAGATGCACTGGCTTGCGGCGGCTGGCTGGTGCGGGAGGGTCTTTCTGAGCGAGGAAGGCCTACCGGTGAGGATGCCAACTGTTGCGAAGAAGGAGATTGATCGGTAGGCCCACGGCAATCTCACTCGGAAAGATAGAAACGAGAAGTGTTCTCATTATTATTTGGCTTTTCGATTTTGGCAAGTACTTTTTTAAGAAGCGCACCAGAAAAGGGTTTCGGCCCCCTTGGCCCGCGTTGTACACTGTGGATTGAGTTGATTTTTGAATGCAAGGGAGAAGAACAATGAAAGGTTCAAGCAAGGTGATTGCGGCACTGAATGCGCAATTGAAGAATGAATTGACTGCGATTAACCAGTATTTCCTGCATTCGCGCATTTTCGGCAATTGGGGCCTGGATGTATTGAAGAAGAAAGAATATGAGGAATCCATCGGTGAAATGAAGCACGCTGATTTGCTGATTGAACGCGTGCTGATGCTGGATGGTCTGCCCAATCTGCAAGACCTGGGCAAGTTGATGATTGGCGAAAATACACGCGAGATTCTGGAAAGCGACCTGAAAATGGAAAGCGCAGCCCAAGTGACGATTAAGGATGGCATCAAGGCGTCGGAAGACGAGCGCGATTATGTTTCTCGCGACATTCTGAAAGAAATTCTGGAAGACACCGAAGAACACATCGATTGGCTGGAAACCCAGCTGAGCCTGATTGACAGGGTGGGTTTGCAGAATTATGAGCAATCCATGATGGGTGTTTCAGAGTAAATTTTCCAACGATTTTCGAATTGTGTTGAAAAAATGCTTGATTGTAGTAATGCGAATCATTATTATTACTTTCAAGTTCAACGCAATTTGAGGTCACCCGTGATCGTCTGCATTTGTGCCAACGTTAGCGACCGTACCATTTCTGAAGCCGTGCGCAGCGGTTGTGGTTCAGTAGACGACATCACCATGAAAACAGGTGCATGTTCGGGCTGCGGCCAGTGTCGCATGCACTGTCAAAGTGAAATCGACGCGCACAACACGCTGATTCAAGTCAGCGAAATGAGCCAGCAAGCGGTTTGATTTTCCAGCTCAATCGCTTGCCTTTATTTCCCGCCTTAGCTTCCAAATTTCAAAATTCTCGCGGCTGCCCTGGCATGGCTGGGTTCACCCAAGGCTTGTTCGGGGCTTGAATTCCCTGATTCTGTAAATCGTCTTTTCGCGGCTTGCCGCGGCAACACAGTGCCTGCTTCGTTGCGAAACTGGTCGAAATAATCCAGCCACGGTTGAACCTTTGAATTCGCTTGGGTTTGGCCTCCACATTGTTCTACGAATTCCTGATCGGTACGCCTGGCTTTGTAATCCGCCAGGCAATCAGCAAGCATTCCCGCCTGCAAGCCGTCAATGAAACGCGGGTTGATTTGGTATTTTAAAAAACCCGGCGTATTGGAGTGCACGATGTCTATTTTCAGGTCGGGTGCATTCTCGCGTGTCATGTGCAACACATGGGCGAAATTTGCGTCGCGTTTCAAATTCAGTTTGCCCAGTGTTTCTGGATTGGCCAGTTCTACTCGGCGAATTGCAGTGTCATTGACAACGACATCAAGATCATGGGGAAGTGGCAGTTTGCATGTGGCGTTGGGGTGTTCCAGTGCATGAAGGTGCATGCAAGTGCTGCCCACCACGGTGTAGTTATTGCGCCCGCCTAGCAGGGTGTCGAGGGCATGAACCAGTTTACTCGCGTTGACGCCGGGGAGTGCATTTTCGAGGGTGGCTGTAACCCGTGTGGACACTGCTAGATTTTGAGATCGATCAGGTGAATGACAGAGCGAACAGGATGTAAGGGGCGATAAGGATGATGTTTCCATGTTGTGATTGAGCGCAGTTGAATTGCTTGTGTGACTTTGGCGGGTGTGAGGGTTCAATAATTAATACATTTTGACGATAGATTTATTTTTTCATTTCAAAATAAATAATAATAGAAACAATTATCAATAACTAAAAAATAATCATGTCAAATTTTTGTCGCAGCACCTGTTCCAACCATCTCAAACGGATTCCGATTGGCTTTTTCGCGAGTGCGGTCACTCTTGCCTGCCTCTCCTTTAGCGGAGCTTCAATTGCACAGAACCTCGCCCCAGTCACGGTGCAATCGGATTGGTTAGGCCCACCCACTGAAGAAAGTGTGAAAACCTACACGGGTGCGCGCACAGTGCTTGAGAAAGAAGACCTTGAAGAGCGTGGTGCATTGAACCTGGAAGATGCCTTGCGCCGAGTACCTGGAGTTCAAGTGCTTGATGAAACAGGCACCGGGATTTTGCCCAATATCGGTGTACGTGGCTTGAATCCTTTGCGCAGTGAACGTTTACAAATTCTGGTGGATGGTTACCCAATTGCAATTGGACCTTACACCAATGTGGGTTTATCACTTTTCCCGGTTACATTGCCCAGTCTTGAGGCTGTGGATTTGGTGCGTGGCGGTGCAGCCGTTCATTACGGCCCGAACAATGTGGGTGGTGTATTGAACCTGGTAACCAAGCCTATTCCCGCCAAAACCAGTCAAACATTCCGCGAGCGTCTTCAAATTTCCGAAGAAACCGGCAATATGCTGACCGACACCTACTACCGCATTGGTGGTTTTGTGCGTGAAGACCTCGGCTTGCAATTTCAGGCCAACATTGTGGATGGCAAGGGGCAGCGTGATCGTTCAGACACCGAAGTACGCAACTTCATTGTGGATGGTGAGTACTACCTGAATTCCAACAACGATTTCAAGGCGCAGTTGCAGTATTACGAGGTAAAGGCCGAGCTGCCGGGTGCTCTAAGCCCTGCCGCTTATGATCAAAACCCCAACCAGTCGCAAAAACCCTTTGATGCGTATGATGCAGATATGTGGCGGGCCACTTTCACCTGGAATCATTCTTTCTCACACGATTTCAAACTGACATGGCGCAATTTTGCCCACCAAGCCAACCGCACGTTCTTCTTTAGTCAGTCAGCCACTTTCTCGGATGACCCTGCACAAACGCCCGCGTTTGTTCTCGATTCCCCACGTGTATTCAGCGTACATGGCACAGAGCCTCGCTTTACCAAGCAGATCGACAACCACACCCTGATCGCTGGTGCACGTTTTGTGGAAGAAGATGTGCGTTTCGACGTAAGCCGCACAACGCTTGCAACAGGTGCAGTGAACCCTTTCCGCCGCTGGGACTTCAGCACCAAGGCGATGGCGTATTACGTCAGCGACACGATTGCCTTGATGGACGATCGCCTGAAAGTAACACCGGGTATTCGTTATGAAGACGTTGAGACCCGCTACCGTGATTTGAACACAGGTGCCGAATTTCAGAACAACCCGGATGAATGGTTGCCCGGCTTGACTGTGGGTTATCAGGCCACGAAAGATGTGTTTGTATTTGCCAATGCGCAGCGCTCGTTGGTGCCGGTGCAAACTGCGCAGGTCACCCGCGGTGGTGATGTGGGCAATGAAACCGCTGAAAACTATGAAATTGGTTCACGCTGGCAAATTAACCCACATGCCAATATCGCGGCAACCTTGTTCCGAGTGGATTACAAAGACCAAATCGTCTTCGACACGGGCGCGTTCCGCAACCTGGGTGAAACACGCCAGGAAGGTGTTGAACTGGAAGGTCGCTGGAACCTTGACAGTCAAACTGAACTCGGCATGAGCTACACCTATCTGGATACGGAACAACTATCGGGCGCGGATCAAGGCAAGAAACTTCGCAATGCGCCAACTCACCACATCGGTGTTGACGCTGTACACAAGTTTGGCAAGTGGACTGCCAATGCGAATGCCTTGTATGTTTCTGAAAGTTTCAGTGATTCAGCGAACACACAGGCTGAAACTGCCAACGGCAGCGCCGGCGAGTTGCCTGCCTACACCCTGGTGAACATGCGATTGGGTCGTGATTTTCCGATTGGTCAGGGCAAAAACATGAACCTTGGTTTTGGCATCAACAACCTGTTTGATGAGCAATACTTCTTCCGTGGTGTGGATGTGAGTACCATCGGCCGGGTGCCTGCGCCTGGACGTATGTTGCTGGTTGAAATGCAAGTTGATTTTTAATCGACGAACACCATGGTGAAAAGCGGGTGGTGAAGGAATTCATCACCCGCTTTTTTTATTGTTTACCGCGTTGCTTGTCCACTTCAATTGAGGCAACGCCGCTGGCATTGTTTCCCCAGCTTCGCCGGATGTAAGTGACCACCGCTGCAATGTCGTTGTTGCTCAGTTCCACACGATAAGGTGGCATGCCATGTGGGTAGGGGGCACCTTGTGTACTGGGTGAAAAACCGCCGTTGAGCACCATTCGTATTGCGTTGACCGGATTGGGCGCTATCACGTTCACATTGCCAGCCAATGCCGGGAACTGATTCGCTTTGCCTTCGCCCTGTTTGCCATGACATTCTGCGCAGGTGTTGGTGTAAATGTTTGCGCCGCGCACCATCAGGGGTTGCAAGGTACGCTGGCCGAGACCGGTTGATTCTTTTTCTGAAGGGGCTTGCGCAGGCAGGCTTTTCAGGTAAACCGCCATGGCTTTGGTGTCGGCAGTCGAGGCAAATTGCAGGCTGTGCGCAATCACCTCGCTCATTGGGCCATAAGTCGCTGCGTGGCGGTTCATGCCGGTTTGCAAATATTGGGCAATGTCGTCTTCAGTCCATTTTCCCAGCCCGTGCAGGGGGTGATTATTCAAGGCCGGTGCAAACCAGTTCAGTACTGGAATTGTGGCGCCGCTTAAGTTCAATTTGTCTTTCAGTCCACCCAAGGTGTTGCGTGGTGTGTGGCACGCAGCACAATGGCCCAGGCCGTTGACCAAGTAGGCTCCGCGGTTCCACTGCGCAGTTTGCGTTGTATCGGGTTTGTACTCGCCTTCGGTGAAATACAAAGCCCGCCAAACTGCCAGCAGTGGGCGTTGATTGAAAGGAAATTGCAACTCAGGCTGCGGTGTTTTTTGGGCAATGGCGGGCAGGCGTTTTAGATAGGCGAACAAGTCATCCACCTCTGCACGGCTCATTTTGGTGTAGTCGGTGTAGGGAAATGCAGGGTATAGATAATCCCCGTTCTTTGAGATGCCACTGTGCATGGCCTTGTAAAAATCGTCGGCAGTCCACTTGCCCAGTCCGTGTTCGGCGTTCGGTGTCAGGTTGGTGCTGTAAATTTTTCCGAAGGGTGTTTCGATTGCACGCCCGCCGGCATAGGGTTTTTTGGGGTCGACGGTGTGGCAAGCGGCGCAATTGCCCAGGCGTGCCAAATATGCGCCACGTTTCTCTTGTTCGGACAACACATTCAACGCAATCGGCTCGGGCGAGACATTGTTGCTGCCCGGCACTGCTGTGGCGGTGTGTGTGCCGCACTTCAGCGGAAATTGAATGCTATTGCTGGGTGCTGCCTTGGGATTTTCTGGCATGGGCTGTGCTGCAAGGTATGCAGTGGCTGTATTCAATTGCTCAGGGCTGAGTGCTTTCACCAGCGCATGCATGCAATCTGGGTCGGCGGCCTGGCGCTGACCGTTGCGCCATTTGCCAAGTTGCGCGTTCAGGTAATCGCGCGGTAAACCCAGCAACCCGGGTGTATAGGGTTCAACACCAGTCAATGCTTGCCCGTGGCAGGCTGCGCATGCAGGAATTTTTTTGGATGCAACGCCGTCGAAAACCAGGCGTTTGCCTTGCTCAATTTCTGAAGCAGTGGCGGTGCTCTTTGCGGGCGCAGGGTAGGGTGGATTTTGCGCAGCAAAGTACCTCGCCATTTGCTGTAAATAATCATTCGACAGATGTTGCACAATGCCATTCATGGCAGCGTGTTGACGGCTTCCCTCCCGAAACGCTATCAGCTGGTTGTACAGATAACCTTCCGGTTTGCCCGCAATGCGTGGGTAGTACCCTTCTGCACTGGCACGTCCTTCCGCGCCATGGCAAGCCACGCAGGCTTGAACGCGATTGGCCATGTCGGCTGGGAGGGGTGGTGTACTGCTTTGTGCGTTCGCTGTAAGCGCGCACAACAGAATGAAGGCGGAGGTAGCAAAACGGGTGATCATGGCAACTGCTCGTGTTGAATGTGGAGCAATTATACCCCCAAAATACAAGTGAGCGCTTATCTCGATGGGGCAAGCACCCAGGCCAACACCACGGCCAGCATGGCCGCTGCCATGACCCAAAGCACAAGCCCGAAAGCAAGTCCTTCAATCGCAGCCAGTGCAGTTGCGCTGAGCAGCAACGCCACAATGCCGGTTGTGCGCCTTGCGCCAACAGACTTGAGGCCCACTGCATTGCAACGCCCGGCCCAGCGGTGATGATGGCAATGTGCCTGCTGTGAAAGCGCGATCAATAGCAACCCAAAAAAAAGCAGCGAAAAAGCCAGCGCAAGTTGTACCGTTAGTGGCATTGTCCAACCTCGCTGGACTCAGCATACTTCGCTGTCGCGCTGACTGACAGTTTGTGGGCGGTGAAGACACCGCTTGCAACCATCAGCATTAAACCGATGTCGATGGCCAGTGAATTCATATCCCCTTGAGCCATGGCTTGAACCAGCCCACCTGTGTTGATCTGGTTGAGCAACCAGGCCAATGCACACAGGGCGGTAAATACGACCGTGGGCGGCAGCCATTGGCTGCTACGGTGCGCTTCGGCTTGGTTTTGCAGGTGTTTGTATCGGAAGGCACTGACAAAGGCCCAAACGATACTGAGTACCCACACGCCATAAAATGCCCAGGTCTCGGCAGTGGCCCTGTTCTCGAGGTGATTCGGCAAAAGCTGGTTTGCAACCAGATAGGCGGCGGTGGCAATCATCATGCCTAGGGTACCTCCCACAGTCAGGGCCTGAACCACAGTGAAGCCTGGCAATTTTTTCTTGTGATGTTGAACACGGCGAGACTCGAGCCAAAACAAAAAACCAGTGTGAATCATGATGCAACCCAGCAAGCCCCCCACCACATACAGCACTCGAAGTGCAGTGTGGTCAAACTGGATGAAGTGCAGGCCATTGATCCAGTGCGTGAAGCCCTTGATGGGTTTGGGCTCGTGTGCATGCAGCAGTTCCCCGGTATGCAACAGCATGGTGTCAGCATGTGTGCTCATGCTGATACTGCGTTCAGGAAACACACGGCGAATTTCAAGTGTGGCGTTGCTGTCGCCCAAGTTTCGAATATTGATTGAATCAGCACGCGCGGTTTCACCCAGAGCCTGGCTCCAGGCAATTTCCCGCGCTTGAACCAAAGCCGGTACGCTTTTCAGTGCAGCGAGTTGTTGCTCGGCGTCTTCAACAAAACCACTGGGGGGCATGTTCAAAAAACCACTCATGGATTTCTGCGAGGCGGCTTTGTCACCATCAAATGCGGCCAGTGTGGCCCAGGGAAAATAGATGGAAAAAAAGATGAGCAAACCGGTGAAAGTGATGAGGAAGTGAAAGGGCAATGCCACCACGCTGCTCAGATTGTGCAAGTCGAGCATACTGCGCACGGTGTGCTTGTTGGGGCGAAACAAAAAGAACTCAGCCAGCAGTTTTCGGTGAATGACAATGCCGCTGATCAGCAGCGCCATCATGGCCAGTCCGGCAATGCCCAGCAGAAAATAACCCACGTTATTCCAGGCAATATTGAATTTGTAATGAAAGGGAAAAAAGAAACCGCTGCCACCCAAAGTGTGTTCATTGGAGACCACTTTGCCACTGTCGGCATCCATGAAATACGCTTTCAAGGTTCGGTCGGGTTCCACGATCCGAATCAGCGTCATGGGCGTTCGCTCGGTGGGCAAGCGCAATCGAATGTTGTCGGATCCGGGCGCCAGTTCATGGGCCTTCAGCAACACTGTTTCAAGTTGCTTTGGGCTCAGTGTGCAACATTCACCAGCAATGCTGCGGCTTTCCGGGTGCATCCACCGGTCAAACTCTTTGTCGAACACGGTGAGGGTACCCATCCAGAACACCGCAAACAGCAGAAAGCCGATGAACAGCCCAAACCAGGTGTGAAACCAGGCCATGTGTTGACGAACGGAAGGTGCTTTCTGCTTACTCACGGCCAGGGTTTACCAAGGAAAATAAATCACGATTGCACACAGCAAACCAAACAGCAGCCCTTTGGCACTTAGCCAGGCCAGGCTGGCTGTGCAGTAAATCCACAGCACCCAGCAGGGCATGGCAAGGTAGGCCAGCAGCAGGCTCAGGGTCATGGCTTCGCTTTGTTCCATGCCTGCTTTGAACAGCAAAATGGCCAAGGCCGCTGCAAACAGGTTGGCCAAGGCTAACCCTGCGGGAAAAGCCAGCAGCAGGCAAACAATTTGCCGACTGCTGATTTTTAGCCAGTGTGTTTTAGAAACGGTAGTTTGCACTGAACACCACATTGCGTTCGACACCATAGAAACAGTCACCGCGAGCCAGGCAGGTGGAGACATATTCGCGGTTCGCCAGATTGGTTGCATTCACTGCGTAGCGCCAATCGCCAGTTTCATACGAAAGCATGGCGTCCAGCAGTGTCACGCTGGGCGTACGCACGTTGTCGATGCCGTCCCAGGATTCGTCAATGAACCGCAAGCCTGCGCCCCATTGCCAGCCGGGTAAGCCGAGCATGGAAAACTTCTGGCGTCCCCACAGGCTAAGCGTTTGTTTTGGCACTGTGGCCAATCGCTTGCCCTGACTGTCCGGGTTGGAATGACGGGTTACTTTGGCACTGGTGTAGGCGTAAGCCGCGAGAATATCCACGGTGGGGCTAAGGCGATGATTGGCTTCCAGTTCAACACCTTTGCTTTCAGCCTCGCCCACCTGAATTTGGTTGTTGGCTACAACAGGATCAGCGACGCGGCGGTTGTTTTCCTTGATTTCATAAATGGCAGCAGTGAAAAGCGACTTGCCGTCCGGTGTTTCGTATTTCACGCCCATTTCCTGTTGTTCAGCTTGTTGTGGCTTGAACGGATTGCCAAAGAAGTCCAGACCACCAATTGGCAGAAAGGATTCTGAATAGCTGTAATAAGGCATCACTCCAAAATCGGTGATGTATCCCAGGCTGGCCTTGTAGGTGTTGGTGGATGTATCCAGTTTGGAGGCTGGTGCGTTGTCGGTTTCGGATTTGGCCCAATCGCGACGAATACCCACGGTAGAAAGCCAGCGCTTGGCGTACTTCACCTGGTGTTGAGCGTAAATACCGGTTTGAGTTTGCAGTGTGCCTGCAATGTCTGCCAGTACAGGCGCAGTGAAATTACCATACACCGGATTGAGATAATCGATCGCGGCAGCACTGCCGCCTGCACCACGCGCGCCGCCCAAGGCAACTCGCTGGTAATCAAACCCGACAATGCTGGTGTTCTCGAACTCGCCGAAATTCCACTTGGCAGTTAGTTGTGAATCGGTGGTGAGGCTGTCAGCCACGTTGTACTGGGAAATCGCGACCCGGTTGATGGTTCGTCCATCTGAGTTGATGGTTGGGCGACCAACTGTGCCCCTGTTGAATGAGGAGTAAATCGAGTTGTACGACACCGCGCTGTCGCTTTGTTTCACTTTCTGGCTGAAGGTGAATACATCGTTCAGGCGATGATCAAATTCGAGTCCATATGAGGTTTGCTTGGCCAGGTACAGGTCGAAGCCTGGCTCGCTGATGAAAGTGTTGGTCGGAATTCGACCGTTTGGCCCTTCGAACCGTGTGCCGATGATCGGGAAAAAGCCCACTGAGGAACCCGATACATCCCGCTGCACATTCAAATATGCGGTCAGGCTGGTGTCGGCGTTGGGCCTCCAGGTAATGGCGGGTGCGAACAGGTCTCGATCATCTGGCACAAAGTTCACTTGGGAGTCGCTGTCGCGGGTCAGTGCGATCATGCGGTACAGCAGGGTGCCGTCCTCATTCAGTGGGCCGGTCAAGTCGAGTGCCAGTTGTTTGCGCCCGTATTCGCCAAGCTGCACCCCCACTTCACCAGCCTGTTCGCGTTGTGGGCGCTTGCTGACCATATTCACCAGGCCGCCAAAACCACCCTGACCATACAACACCGATGAAGGGCCTTTCACCACTTCAACACGTTCCAGGGTAAACGGGTCGGGGCGTACATTGTTGTAAAAACCAAAAAGCTGTTTCAAACCATCCTGGTACTGCACAAACGAAGTACCGCGGATAAAAGCCCAGTCGCCGCGATTGTCAAAGCCATAAGAGCCAGCACTTACGCCTGCGGTGTAGCCGAGCGCGTCTTGCAGGGTCAGTGCACCCTGATCTTCAATGCGGTCGCGTGTAATCACCGAAATGGATTGCTGGGTTTCAACAATGGGAGTGCCGGTTTTGGTCGCAGAAAATGTGCTGTTGGCTTTGTACCCGTCCACTGGCGCTGAAGGGCTTGGTTCGGCTTGTACCTGCCCCTCTACTTTGACAGCGGGCAGGGTGGCAGCTTCTTGAGCGTTTGAAAGTTGGGGCCAACAAAGGGCAATTGCGCTGATGGCGCAAGGCAGAATTTTTTTCGGGTTCATGATACTGGATGAAAAAAACGCTGGCTGGCTACTCGTTTTGCTGGCTTGCGATTGAGGGTGAGAGAAATTTATTTGGTCAAAATCAGTTTGCCTTGGGCGGTAATTCGCAAACGATACTCGGTGTTGTCATGAACAATCGTCCTTTCTCGACTACCCAAAGGAAACAAGGTTTTGGTGTTCAAAGGTGTTGCGGCTGCCGGCTCAGTCTGGCTTGCGGGCACGGTGCCGGTTTTCAGCGTTGCTTGGGTGTTCATGGTGGCTCTGGATATGTTGAATTGCCTGTATTTGATGTGTCGAAGTGTAATGGATGCTCTTATTAATTGCAAATCATTCTCATTACTATTAATATAAAGACTGTTCAAGATTGATCCAAAGGTTTTATCTCCTCATGATGTATTCGTGGTTCGACGCAACAAAAAAAGGGATGGTTGCTGGTTTGGCGCTGGCAGTTTGCAATATGGCTGTGGCCGCTCCCACTGATCAAGACGTGGTGAAGGGGTATGGGCAATTGGTGTATGCCAATTACACCGATTCGGTGAATGCAGCCCGGCAAATGCAGACCGCCATTGATGCATTTTTGAAAGCACCTTCCCAGGCTGGCCTGGAAGCGGCCAAAAAAGCATGGCTCAATGCGCGCGAGTTTTACGGGCAAACTGAGGCTTTCCGTTTTTATGGTGGCCCGATTGATGATGAAAACGGGCCTGAAGGGCAAATCAATGCCTGGCCGATGGATGAATCGTATGTGGACTATGTGCAAGGCAATGCGCGCAGTGGTTTTATCAACAATCCAAAATTCAAGATTACCCGCGATGCCTTGATCGAAGAAAATGAGCGGGGTGGTGAAGAAAACATTGCCACAGGTTGGCATGCCATTGAGTTTTTGCTGTGGGGTCAGGATTTGAGTGAGAATGGCCCTGGCAAGCGGCCTTACACTGATTATGTGAAAGGCAAAGGCCAGAATGCAGAACGTCGCGCAGCTTATTTGCGCGAGGTTTCGACCCTGTTGATCCACGATCTCGAAACAGTGCAATCGGCTTGGGATCCGAAGAAGGCAGATAACTTTCGCGCCAGTTTTGAAAAGGATGGCAAGGAATCCATTCGGAAAATCCTGGTGGGTTTGGGTTCACTCTCGCGCGGAGAGCTGGCCGGTGAACGCCTTGAAGTGGCTCTGTTCAGTCAGGATCAAGAAGATGAACACTCCTGCTTTTCTGACAACACCCATCGCGATGCGGTGACCAACGCGCAAGGTATTTTGAATGTGTGGACTGGCACTTACAAACAGGCCGACGGGGCCATGTTGAGGGTGCCTTCACTGGCCGAGTTGGTGGGGGCCCGTGCACCCGAAGTTGCGAAGAAAACCACGCAGCAAATCCAGAACTCAGTGGCAGCCGCAAGTGCCATTCAAGCACCCTTTGACCGGGAAATTATTGGTGGTGCAAACGCGCCAGGCCCGCAACGCGTGAAAGCCACCGTAGACAGCCTGGTTGAGCAGAGCACCCTGCTGGTTGAATCAGCCAATGCAATTGGCATTACCCAACTTACCCTGACCTTGCCCTGATGAAAGCAGCTGTTTGTTTGGCAGGGGGAACCCTGTTGTTTGCCGGGGTGGCTTGGGCTGCCGTTGAGGGAATGACTGCGCGTACAGCCGGGGATGTCACTGTGTTTGCCGATGGTCGAAATGCATTCTCATTTCCCGCCGCGAATTTGCCCGATGAGGAACGAACACGGTTTGCAATTGGCAATTCGTTTTTCAAGCGCAACTGGGTGCAGGGCCCGGCATCGACCACTGCGCGTGACGGACTGGGCCCGCATTTTATTGCCCGGTCCTGCGGTGGTTGCCATGTGCAGGACGGCCGAGGAAAGCCGCCCGAAATTCTGGATCGCTTAAGCACTGAACAACCGGTGGACCTTTTGTTCCGCCTGTCCATCCCCGGCACCGATTCCAAACACGGTGTTGTGCCCGACCCTGTGTATGGCGATCAGTTCAACAACGCTGCCATTGCGGGCGTGAAGCCAGAAGGCAAGGTGCATATTCAAATGACAGAGTTACATGGAAAGTACCCGGATGGCACACCCTATGTGTTGAAAAAGCCGAGCTATTCTTTCTCTGATTTGGGTTATGGCCCCATGCACCCCCAGGTGATGGTGAGCCCGCGAATTGCGCCACAGGTCATTGGCTTGGGCTTGCTGGAAGCGATCGAAGAAAAGGATGTGTTGAACAATGCCAAGCGGCAGGCGGCACAGCCCGGCCCAATCAAGGGTGTGCCCAACCGGGTTTGGGATGCGTATGCACAAAAGGACATGTTGGGCCGCTTTGGCTGGAAGGCCAATGTGGCCACGCTGGCGCATCAAACCGGTGGCGCTTTTCTGGGTGACATTGGCATCACCAGCAGTTTGTTTCCTGCCGAGAATTGCACACCTGCCCAGAAAGACTGTGTGCAGGCACCCAACGGTTCCGAGAACGGCGAGCCTGAACTCAGCGACAAACTGTTCAACGAGATTGTGTTTTATCAAGCCGTGTTGGCACCACCAGCCCGCCGCAACGTGAATGATGCGCAAGTGTTAAAGGGTCAAAAGTTGTTTGAGCAAGCGCAGTGCGCCGTGTGCCATCGCCCTTCCTACACCACAGGCAAAGTGCCTTTCCCGGCCTTGAGCAGCAAAGCGTTGGAAGGACAGGAAATTTGGCCCTACACCGATTTGTTGTTGCATGACATGGGCGAAGGCCTTGCGGATAACCGTCCCGATTTCAAAGCCAATGGCCGTCAGTGGAAAACACCGCCGCTGTGGGGTATCGGGCTGATTCCTGATGTGAACAACCACATGCGTTTGTTGCACGATGGCCGCGCCGATGGCGTTGAAGAAGCCATTCTCTGGCACGGCGGTGAAGCCGAGCAAAGCAAGAAACGCTTCATGAATTTTTCGGCTGAAGATCGTGCAGCACTGATTCGTTTTGTGGAGTCTTTGTAATGAATCCCCAACATCAGCATGAATTGAAAACTGGCCTGTTGCGCGGACTGGTCTGGGTGGTGTTGGCCTTCGTGTTGTTGTTGGTGCTGAATTTTGCCAATTCTGCCGTGGCTGCAAAACCCGTGGACAGAAGCAACATGCTGTTTCCTTACTACGAGGTGACTGAGGTACTGAACAGTGTGGCGACATACCACCATGCCAAAGACGCAGCCGCGTTAACCGATCAACTCGAGGCGTTGAGTGTGGCCACGGCGCAATATTGCAAAACGGATGGGAAAACGCAGCCTGCCAACATGCAACAGTTGCAGGCGCAATATGCCAAGGCCTACCTGGCCTGGCTGGAACTGTCGGCGGTGGTGATGGGGCCCATGCTGGACAACAACACGGTGCGCCAAATCGATTTTCGACCTTTGCGCCTGAACTTGCTTGAGCGTGCAATTAAAAAACAGCCGCAAGGTGCGCAAGGCATGGTCTTGATCGGCAGCCCGGCCAAAGGTTTTCCTGCCCTGGAGTATTTGTTGACGCAAAACGATTTTCAAGGGGGCACCCCTCAGTGCAACTACGCGCACGAGGTAGTGCTCGACATTGCGCGCACTGTGGCCGGTTTAAGTTGGCAAACCAATCCAACGCAAGCCAATGAAGACGACGCGAAGGCGCTGAGTGCAGGCATGCAATTGTATTTCAACCAGTTGGTTGGAGCTACGCACAACCTGGCCTGGGAGCGCATGGAAAAGCCGCTCTTGAAAAACAAGGATGCAGCCGGTGCAAATGCAGGACATTGGCCATTTTCAGAATTTCAACTGACCGAAAAAGCCTGGGCTGCACAGTGGCAAGGCATCGAACATTTGTTGATGGTGACTGGCCAAATGGTGCCGCAGGCCGATACGCAGGTGATACCACTGGAGGCTTATTTGCGCGGCTTGGGGAAAATTGAACTGGCCGACACCTTGGTGACGTACAGCAGTGCTGTGGCTGTGGCCATGCGGTCCAACGACATCACAAAGCCGGCCAGTGTTGAGCAGTCAGTGAAAGCACTCAAGGTGCTCAAGGGGTTTTTGGAAAGCGAGGTGGCCAAGGGTTTGAAAGTGTCTATTCAGTTTTCATCTTCTGATGGTGATTGATTCAGTGTTCAATTCGCGTCGACAATTTTTGCTTCAAAGCAGCGCGTTGGCCTTGAGTATGGCCTTGCCCCTGCCCGTCGAATCGGCAACTCCTACTCGTCAGGTCCGTTTACTGGCAGCCTGGCAACTTCCTAATGGGGTCTATCAGGTGGGTGTGCTCAACGCCGCCGGGCCAGGTGCAGCGCTTTCTTATACCGTAACCACGTCAGTTGATTTGCCTACACGCCCGCACGGTTTAATGCACCTGCAGGGCGATGAGTATTTGGTGATCGCTCGCCGCCCCGGTGACTGGTTGTTGCGCCTGAATATTCACAGCGGCGAAACCTCGCGAGTTTGGCAAGACGAAGACCGGCATTTGAACGGACACAGCGCTGTGCATGGCGATTGGCTTTACACCACAGAAACCGATGTGCTCAGCGGTACGGGTGCATTGGCCGTGCGAAACCGCCATACCTTTGAGTTGCTGGATGTGTGGCCCACGCTGGGTAAAGATCCCCATGAAATGCTGGTGCTGCCCAAGGGTGGGTTGGGCATTGACGAACCCTTTTTGTTGGTGGCCAACGGCGGAATACCCACGCATGCGGACATGGGTCGCACCCAGTTAAATCAAATGCCCATGGATTCTTCCGTCGTGGCGATGAACCCGATCACAGGCAAAGTGCTCAAACAATGGACACTGAATGATTCCCGACTGAGTTTGCGGCACATGGCAGTACACGCCAGTGGCGTGGTGGGCATTGCCATGCAGGCACACCATAGCACCGCTGCACTTCGGGATGCTGCGCCGGTACTGGCTTTGCTTGATGAAAACGGACCGCGCACGGTGGACGAATCGGCGGGTGTGAAGGGTTATGCCGGCGACATTGTTGCCACCCCGCAGGGCTTTGTGATCAGTTGTACCAAGAATAATTCGGCCGGGCAATTCGATGTGCAAGGCAACTTGTTGCATTCACAGGCTGCGAACGCCGCATGTGCACTGGCTGCTGAAGGAGAGCAGGTGTGGCTGGGTAGCTCAGCCAATGAGTTCAGCAGGCCATTGGAGCTGGACAATCACTGGCTGCTTATTTAACCCGCAGTGCCCAAGCCTTGATGGTTTGTCCCTGCCTGAAACCAAACAGTTTGTTGCCACCCACGGCCACTGCCAAGAACTGTTTTCCACTCACTTCGTAGGCGATCGGTGGTGCATTCACGCCAGCGGAATTGTTGTGTTGCCACACACGTTTGCCCGTGTTTGAATCAAGTGCAAAAAACTCACCACTGCCTTCACCTGAAAAAACCAAACCTGTTTGTGTACTGAGTACACCGCCAATCAAGGGTGCATTCACTTTGTGTTGCCATACAAGTTTGCCAGTGTCCAAATGAATGGCTGACAACAAACCGTATTTTTCTCCGTCTTCAATGGGTGACATCGAAGAGTATTTCAGCGCAGGTTTGTTGCCTTTCGCTTTCAGCTCGTGCAATTGATATTTCACCGGCCAGTGAATGCCAGCGATAAAAACCATGCGGCGTTGTTCATCGACCGACACAGGCGACCAGTTGGAGCCGCCAATTACACCGGGGTAAATCACATTGCCTTGTTCAGTGGGCAGGGTAAACATATTGTGCTGCGGTACAAAGGCCTCGCTCTTGAACAACAATTCACCCGTGATTCGATTGTGCACATAAAACCAACCAGTTTTGCCTGCCTGGCCAACCGCTTTCACCGCCCGGCCCTCATGCCTGGTGGTGAACAACACCGGTGGGCTGGCCACGTCGTAACCCCACATGTCGTGCGGCACTTGCTGGTAGAACCATTTCAGCTTGCCGGTGCGCACATCCAGCGCCACCAAGGAGGCGGTGTACAAGTTGTCGCCTGGACGTGACGAGCCTTCCATTTGCGGTGAAGGGTTGCCCGTGCCGAAGTACAAAATGCCATTGTCCCGGTCAATGGCGGGGGTACTCCAGGCTGATCCGCCGCCGAATTTCCAGGCATCCGGGTATTGGGCTGCAGCGGCTTTTTCCTGTTGAATGTTTCGGGGCAATGCCACGCCGTCGGGTGTGGTTTGCCTGAATTCTCCCTCCCAACCTTGGTCGGGCACCGTGTCAAATTTCCACGCCATTGCGCCGGTGTTAACATCATAAGCGGCCATAAAACCACGGCGTCCGTAGTTGCCCGCAATACCCACCACTGCACCGAGTGGCGCATCGGGGTCGGGAGAATCCAGGTGCAAGCCATAGCCCACACCGGTAATGCCCACAATGACCTTGCCATCGAACACCATGGGTGCCATGTTGATGCCAGCACCTGACGCACCCGACACTTCAAGTTTTCCGCCTTGCGTGTTCAGTTGCGAACCCAGGGTTGCGGCATCTTCCTGCACACCTTGTTCGCCCTTGGTAACATCAATGTCCCAAAGCTTTTGGCCAGTGCGTGCATCCAGTGCCAGAAGGCGGGAATCGACTGTGCCCATGAATACCTTGCCATCACTCACAGCAACGCCCCGATTGGCGGGGCCACAGCACATGGGTCGGTCTTTGATCCGGTTGTGTGTGTAACGCCACAACAATTTTCCAGTGTCGGCTTTCAAGGCCACCACATGGTTAAAAGGCAGCGATACAAACATGATGCCGTTCACCACGATAGGTGTGGCTTGAAAGCTGGATGACACACCCGTGTCGAATTCCCAGGCCAAGTCAAGCTGTCGGATATTGTCAGGCGTAATTTGCTTGGACAGCGTGTGCCGCTGATGATCCCAGTTGCCACCAAATACCGGCCATTCTGTGTCTGAGCTTGCAAACGTGGCGGTGCAAACAACTAGTGAGAAAGCGGCGGCGAAGGCTTGATGCAGCGTCATGGTGGTCGGCTCTTAATTGGAATTGTCTGGAGAGACAAGCAAGGATCAATCCACAGCGACTGTTGCAATGTGGGGCAGATGGTCTGTCACAAAACTGTCATCCAATGCGCAGCTGCTTGCGTGTATATTTCGCGTACCCGATTCTATTGGTAAATGATCATGAAGCAACAACTTGAGCTGTTGAAAGAAATCGAACACAAGCTCGAAGAATTGAGCAAAGACAAAGACCTGAAAGAAAAGCGCCCACTGGAAGTCAAAGAGATCAAAGGTTTGCGCTTGGTGGTGTCGTCGATTATTCGCCGTATGGCCAGCTAAGCCACGATTAAGCCGTTTATTGATAGACCTTCAGACGCTTTGCAATCAACAGTGCGGTCAAGTTAAACGAGATCGCGATCAAACTGCATATCCAGAAGTTTTCGATCAGACCCTCTGCATTGCGCGAGATCACCATGCCACCCACCAAGGCGGCAAGGCCCATGGCAGCAGACTGCATGGACGAGTTCAGGGTCATGAATGTGCCCCTGTTTTTCGGGTTGCCTGCTGCGCTGACCAAAGCCATGCCTGGAATCATTCTTCCGCTGACAAACACAAAGAAGAACGTGGTGATCACCAGAATGACTGTCATGCTCAGGCCCGCGGTGACCGTAATCAATGCCATGGGCAAAATTGCCGTACCTGCGATGATTTGCAGCATTTTCAATTTGCCAATTCGATCGCTGAGCTTGCCGATGATTTGCGCACTGAACAAGGTGGCCGCGCCGCCAGCGAGATAAATCACTGGAATGTCTGAAGGTGTCAGCCCCGCATTGATTTGCATGTAAATCGTGATGTACGGAATGATTGAAAACCCGGCGAAGATCATGCAAAACGAAAACAAAAATGCACGCAGGTGATTCGAATCGCGAAGGACCTGTGCAATGCCCTGAAGCGGGCCGGTTTCGCCACGTGCGTGTAAATGGCCTTGAAGTGTTGGAATGACGTACCAGCCGGCCACCGCCAACACAAAGCTGATGCCGGCAATTCCGAAGAAGGGGGTGTGCCAGTCTGAATTGGCGGCTACATAGAGACCCAGAGGTACTCCCATCACCGTGGACACAGAGAATGATGTCATGATGACACCCATGGCCTTGCCTCTGCGGGCAAACGGCACTACGTCTGCCACAATGGTCTGAATCATGGCCGACAGTATGCCGCCAAAAAGCCCGGCTGCAATTCTGGCGCTCATCAGCGTTTCATAGGTGGGCGCGAGGCCGCAGGCCAGGGTGGCTGCGGCAAACAGCACATAAAGAATAAGCAACAGCCTGCGTCGCTCGAACCTGTCGATGTACAACGAGGCCAACAAACCCGACGCACCAGCCGCGAAAGTGTAGGCGGACACCAGCAGGCCGAACTTTGCATCTGAAATGCTGAACGCCGCCGTAAGCTGAGGCCCCAGCGGCATCATGATCATGAAGTCGAGAATGTGGGTGAACTGTATGCCGGCAAGAATCAGCAGCAGGGCCCACTCGCGCTGGGGCGTCATCTTCACTTGGCATGCTGTGGGGCTATTCATGTACTGCTACCTGTGGATGGATTTTTTTGAGATATGACCTTGAGTGTAACGCGCCACACTAATGCCCCAAGGCGGTGAGCGCATAAATGCCGATCGTCATGGAAAGTATGGACACCAGCGTGGTGAGCGCAATGATGTTGGCAGCCAGCTTGCCATCACCGCCTGCGGCCACGGCCATGGCAAAACTGGCTGCGGCAGTGGGGCTGGCGAAAAACATCCAGAGAATGATGAGGTCTCGCCCCTCAATGCCAACGGTCCATGCAGCCGCGCAGGCGAGTATGGGTAGTATGGCAATTTTAATGGCGCTTGATTGCATGGCAGACAAGCCCGAGGCTTTGACCCCGGCCAGTGACAGTGTTCCACCCACACAGATCAACGCCAGTGGCAGGGTGAGCCCAGCAAAATACTCGCCCGACTTCAACAGCCACTGCGGTATGTAAAGCTGTGTTGCACTGGCCAGCATACCCAGCACTACCGCAATAATCAGCGGGTTTTTGATCAGTTCCTTGCTCACTGCGCCTGGGCTGAATTTCAGGGTGGGGCTGTAAATGGAGAGGATCAACACCGACAGCACATTGAACAGCAAAATGGTAAAGCCAACCAACACGCCGCCTACCGACAGGCCATACTCGCCATAGTAACTGGCCACCAGCGCAAAGCTGACTACTCCACAGTTGCCCCTGAATGCCCCTTGAACAAACACGCCGCGTTGGTCATAGGGAATGAATCGGGTGGCCCACCACCAACTGGCCAGAAAACCAAGCACTGTGGCCGCACACAAAAAAAGTACCAGCTCGGCATTGAATGCGCTTTGCAGATCGGCCTGCCAAATGGACAGGAAGAACAGCGTGGGCATGGTGGCTTTGTAAGTCAGCGTTGACGCGGTCTGAATAAAGGAGTCATTGATCAGATTGATTTTGCGCAGCACCAGACCCATGAATACCATGGCAAACACAGGGGCGGTGACTCCCAGAATTTCCGAGAGCACATCGAATTGATTCATGTTGACGGGTGTGGCTTGGAGTAGCAGCAATTATTTCATTACTGAATTTCGGGTCAATTGTGGATGACCCTTGCTACACACCCAAGATTTCCTGTTACTTCACGGCTTCCACCGGTGGCAGTGCCGCAAATTCCTCATCGGAATACAAACGCGAACGGGTCAGGAATCGTAGGCCGCTGGGGCGTTCGAGGCTGAACATGCCGCCATTGCCTTTCACCACGTCAATCGTCAGGTGCGTGTGTTCCCAGTACGTGAATTGCGATTTGCTCATGTAGAACGGCACACCGCCAATTTCTCCCAGTTTTACATCTGCGCCGCCCAGGGGAAAATCGGAGCGCGGAAACAGCATGGGGGCGCTGCCGTCGCAACAGCCGCCGCTTTGGTGAAAAATCACGTCGCCATGTTGCGCTTTCAATGTTGCGATCAATTCCAGTGCTTGCGCGCTTGCGCTAACTCGGTTTGCCATCATCTTCTCCACATCAATGGAAGAACCGCCCAACCCCTGTGGAATTGAGCGGTTCAAGCTACCTCAATTCACGCGCTCAGAAAAAGCCCAATGCGTTGGGGTTGTAGCTCACCAGCAGGTTTTTGGTTTGCTGGTAGTGGTGCAGCATCATTTTGTGGTTTTCACGGCCGATACCCGATTGCTTGTAGCCACCAAATGCGGCGTGTGCCGGATACAGGTGGTAGCAGTTGGTCCACACGCGGCCAGCCTGAATGGCACGGCCCATGCGGAAGGCGCGTGCCCCATCGCGACTCCACACCCCAGCACCCAAACCGTACAGCGTATCGTTGGCAATTTGCAGGGCTTCGGCTTCGTCTTTAAAGGTAGTTACCGACAACACGGGGCCAAAAATTTCTTCCTGAAAAATACGCATTTTGTTGTGGCCTTTGAATACGGTTGGTTTTACATAGTAGCCACCAGCCAGGTCGCCGCTTTGTTTGTTTTGTTCGCCCCCAATCAGGCACTTGGCGCCTTCCTGTTTGCCCAAGTCGATGTAGCTCAGGATTTTCTCCAGTTGTTCTGAAGAAGCTTGTGCGCCAATCATGGTGCTCTCATCCAGCGGGTTGCCCTGTTTGATTTTGCTCACGCGCTCAATGGCACGTTCAATGAAAGCGTCGTAGATGTCTTCCTGAATCAGGGCGCGTGAGGGGCAGGTACACACTTCACCTTGGTTCAAAGCAAACATGGCAAAGCCTTCCAGGGTTTTGTCGAAGAAGGCATCGTCGGCGTCCATGATGTCTGAAAAGAAAATATTGGGTGATTTTCCGCCCAGTTCCAAAGTGACTGGAATCAGGTTTTGGGCAGCGTACTGCATGATCAATCGACCGGTTGAAGTTTCACCAGTGAAGGCAATTTTTGCAATTCGCGGGTTACTCGCCAGTGGTTTGCCAGCTTCCAGTCCAAACCCATTCACGATGTTCAGCACGCCGGGCGGCAGCAAGTCAGCAATCAAATCCATGACCACCAGCAGGGACGCTGGTGTTTGTTCTGCAGGCTTTAACACCACGCAATTGCCAGCAGCCAGTGCGGGTGCAAGTTTCCAGGCTGCCATGAGAATTGGAAAATTCCAGGGAATGATTTGCCCCACAACACCCAGTGGTTCATTGAAGTGATAAGCGTAGGTTTGGTGGTCTATCTCGCAAATGCTGCCTTCTTCGCCGCGAATACAGGCTGCGAAATAACGGAAATGATCGATCGCCAGCGGGATGTCTGCAGCCATGGTTTCGCGCAGGGGTTTGCCGTTGTCCAAGGTCTCTGCCACTGCGATCAAGCGCAGATTTTCCTCCATGCGGTCGGCGATGCGATTCAGGATCATGGAACGTTCTGTGGGTGAACGCTTACCCCATGCGTCTTTCGCTGCATGCGCAGCGTCGAGCGCCAGTTCAATGTCCTCCGCCTGTGAGCGTGCAACCTTGCAGAGCACCTGGCCGGTTACCGGTGTAACGTTGTCGAAATACTGGCCACTTGTTGGAGCGACCCATTTGCCGCCGATGAAGTTGTCGTACTTTGCTTTGAATGGGAAGGCCACGCCCAGTTTTAATTCGTCAACCATATTCATGTCCCTAACTCCTTTGTAGTGTTGATGGTGGTAGGGCGCTTTGCGCAATGGGCATGCCAGCGTTGATTGCCAACAATTTCCGGAAGTTCTTTTCCGAAAGTTGACTTGGCCTGAAAAGCAATCAGGAATAAAGTTGCCGGACTTGGGGCAAGGGTGGCAGAAGGGATTTGAATTTATTATGCAATTATTTGCATAATTTTGTTGCGCTGCACAGTTTTGACACACCCAAAATGGGGGTTAGTTGGCCTGAATTTCGTTGAGAAACAATTCCAGTGCCTGTGTTCTTCCCAAGTTCAATGGATTGTAGCCCGCCGCATTCTTGACATGGTCCAACACTTCCGCACTGCGCAACCAAGGCAGCAAAATATTCATTGCTGGGTATTGCAAATCGCTGTTGTGCAATACCAAAAAATATCGTTCTTTGGACACTGGACGAAATTGCAGGGCGTAATGGTCAGCTGCAGCTCGAATGCCCAAGCCCAAATCACCGTGTCCTGCTGCAATGGTGCAGGCCACTGCCAAATGGGAGTTCTCTTCGTGAAAAAATCCTGGCAAGTCTTCTGCATTCAGGCAGGCCTTGGTGATCAAGGCATCCAGCTGGTGGTGGGTGGATGAAGCCGAGTTGCGGTTCACCAGCAGAGCACGCTTTTGGGCCACATCCTCCAAAGTTGGGGGCTTGGCGGCTGGGCGGCTCATCCAGCCGATGTCACGCTCGAACAGTTCAATCACACTGAGGTTGGAACCGCGCAGCCAGCGCCGCATGATGTGATGAACATGGGAGTGTTCTTCAAGGCCAACAGGCAAGTGGCAACCAGCCACGCGCACTTCACCACGGTGCAGAGCCGAGAGTGCCGCGATACTGCCCGACCAGCGCAGCGACAGTTGCAGTTTTTTGTACAGTGCGGTGTTTTGAAACAGGTTTTGCAGCACCAGGTCGTCGCTCAGCGCAAGGCTGACCCAGGGTTTGTTTTGATCAACATCCAGCCATTCCGCATTCAATTGCTCGCCCACGGTACCCAAATCGGGTGCCACGCGCACATGGCCTTGTTCCACCATCCAGATCAACTTGTGACCGAACCGGGTCAGGCAGGCACCAGCCCTGCCGTGTGTGGCCACCAGTTCTTCGCCCAGCAGTTGGTTGTATTGCTGGATTTGCGACCATAGGGTACGGTATGAGATGCCAAGCGCCTTACAGGCCAGCGAAATGGAGCCTTCCGAGTCAATGGTTTTAAGGGTGTTCAACATGCGCTGGTCCAGTTCAACAAACTGACCATCGTCTTTTTTCCAGCGGGCGGATATTTTTAGATTTAGCATTTGCGGATACAGGCATGTCGATTGCTTGCATTCTGACAGATTACAAAATGCAGGAGACAGGTAATCATGATGTTCAGCAGTACAAAACAATCGATTGGTAAAAAGTCCCCGCTCGGGGTTTTCTTGGGCAGTGTCTTGCTGGTGAGCAATTTCTTCGCCAGCCCTGTTCTTTCAGCACCCGCCGAGCTTGGCGCAGTGAAAGGCGATTTGACCGGCGGTGATCCACTGGGTTCCATGCAGTGGCCCGACATGAAAGGTCAGTTCTTCGATGCGGACGCAAAAACCGTGTTTGATTCCCGCATCAAGGTCACAGTGCCCTTGTTTGCCGAAGATGCCATGAATGTGCCAGTCTCATTCGATGCTTCCGCACTCGGCAGGGTGAAAAAAATCGTGGTGCTGGTGGACAGAAACCCGATTCGAAAAGTACTCGAATTCATCCCCGAGAAAGCCAAACCAGCCTTGAATTTTCGCTTCAAGCTGGAGCAAGCCAGCCCGATCCGGGTGGCTGCACTGACCGAGGAGAACGTGTGGCATGTGGGCTATGCTTTTATTGAAGCGTCTGGCGGTGGTTGCACTGTGCCCGGCGCAACACGGGCCGATGGCAGCTGGCCACAAACCCTGAACAAGGTGGCTGGCAAGATGTTTGATGCCAACCAGTTGCGGGACGACGCACGCCTGCGTGTGCAGGTGTCGCACCCGATGGACACAGGTTTGGTGGCTGGTGTACCCGCTTTTTACATCGAAGAGATGATTCTGCAGGACAAGAACAAACAAGTGCTTGCCAAGCTATACCCATTTGAACCCGTATCGGAGAACCCTTTGTTCTCGTTTGATTTTGACAAAAAACCGGTGGGCCCGATCAGTTTGGTAGGGCGCGACAACAACGGCAACCGAATTGATGCAAAGGTTACCCAATGAATTTGTGCAAAGCTGTGCGCGCAATAGTTGCCGTGTCCATGTTCAATGTTCTTGCTGCCCCTGCGTTGGCCGAACTGCCCAATGTTGCCAAACCAACACCCAATAAATCGACCCTTGATTACGGCTTGAAAGCCACCAGACTGGCGGACGGCTGGTATGTCATTGCAGGTGCGAATGATGATTTTTCCCAGGCCAATGGGTGCAACATCATCAACACCGGCTTTTATGTGGATGAGGCCGGGGTGTACGTCATCAACACCGGAACCTCGCGTATTTATGGCGAGCAGCAGCGTGCCTTGATTGATTCAGTCAGCAAGAGCAAGCCGGTCAAGCAGGTGGTGGCACTGAATCTTCACCCGGATTATTTTCTGGGCAACCAGGCTTACCCCCAGGAATCACTGGCCGCGACGAAGCTGACCATCCAGGGCATCAAGGCGGAAGCCGAATTGTATGAAACCAACTTGTACCGCTTGTGTGGCGACTGGATGAAGGGCACGGAAAGCGTATTTCCCGTGCAGACCATTGTGCCGGGCAGGTTGAAGACCTTCGGGGACAAATCCATCGAAACCCTGGAGTTAAAAGGCCACACTGATTCGGATTTGGTGGTGTTTGATCCGGAAAGCAGGGTGATGTGGGCGGGGGGCCTGGTGTTTTACAAGCGCATTGTGACCACGCCGCATGCCCAGTTGAAACCCTGGATTGAAAGCCTCAAAAAACTGCAAGCCATGAAACCCAAAGTGGTGGTGCCCAGTCATGGTCCTGTGAGTTGGGGTAGTGAAGCGATTGACCAAACGCTGGATTACCTGACCTGGCTGGACAAACGACTCACTGATGCAGCCAATATGGGCGAGGAAATCAATGATGTAATGAGGAAAGGTGCTCCCGAGCGATTCCGGAACTTTGCCGCTTACCCGGCCGAGTTTTATCGCAATGTGACCAATTTGTATCCTCTATATGAGAAGCAGGCTTTGGGCGGATTCTGAGAAAAATCATCAGGGTTAACGCTGTACCAAGTGTGTCAAAAAGGGACAGTTTGTGTGTTGCTGAACAGGTGCGCTGTTGCAATGTCACAAAACTGTCTCTTTTTTTGTTGATCGCGGTGAAGGAAATCACTCAAATGAGGGTGTTTTCTTAAAGTACTGATTTTATTGAATAAAAAATTTATTTAGATGGATTATTCTACTTGGCATGAAGCTTGCGCTAGGTTATCACTGGGTAGCCCCGACTCTGCAAACGAGGGGCGAGAACCTCAAAGTAACGGATGAAGAGAGGAGAAACAAATAATGCGCAAAACTCTGCTTAGCGCGATGGTAGCAACCGCACTGGCGATTCCCGCAGTGGCCTCGGCCGCTGTGACAGACGCAATGATTCAAAACGATGCCAAATCCACAGGCGACGTGTTGTCCTGGGGTATTGGTACAGAGGGTCAGCGTTACAGCCCATTGAAAGACATCAACGTATCGAACATTGGCAAGCTGGTTCCAGCCTGGTCATTCTCGTTCGGCGGTGAAAAGCAGCGTGGTCAGGAAAGCCAGCCGCTGATTCACAACGGCAAGATGTTTGTCACCGGTTCCTATTCACGTATTTACGCACTGGACGCTGCCACAGGTGAAAAGCTGTGGAAGTACGAACACCGTCTGCCAGAAGGCATTATGCCTTGCTGCGACGTGGTGAACCGCGGTGCCGCCCTGTATGACAACCTGGTTATTTTCTCGACACTGGATGCCCAGTTGATCGCTCTGGACCAGAACACCGGTAAGGTGGTTTGGAAGGACAAGATTGACGACTACGCAGCGGGTTACTCCAACACAGCTGCACCAATCATCGCCAATGGTTTGGTGTTGACTGGTGTGTCTGGTGGTGAATTCGGTGTAGTAGGTCGTGTGGAAGCACGCAATGCCAAGACCGGTGAAATGGTCTGGATGCGCCCAACTGTTGAAGGTCATATGGGTTATACCTTCGACAAAGACGGCAACAAGAAGGAAAACGGTATTTCCGGCACCACCAATGCGACCTGGAAAGGCGACATGTGGAAAACCGGTGGTGCAGCAACCTGGCTGGGCGGTACATACGACAGCAAGACTGGCTTGGCCTACTTCGGTACTGGTAACCCAGCTCCCTGGAACAGCCACCTGCGCCCCGGCGACAACCTGTATTCCACATCCACAGTGGCAATCGATGTAAAAACCGGCCAGATCAAGTGGCACTACCAGTCCACACCGAACGACGGTTGGGACTACGACGGTGTGAACGAGTTCGTGACCTTCGACATGAATGGCAAGCGTGTTGGCGCCAAGGCTGACCGCAACGGCTTCATGTACATCAATGACGCTGCAACCGGCAAACTGGAAAATGCCTTCCCATTCGTGAAGAAGATCACATGGGCCAAGGGCATCGACATGAAGACAGGTCGTCCGATTTTCGATCCAGCCAACCGTCCTGGCGATCCTACTGCCAAAGATGGCAAGAAGGGTGAGGTTGTATTCTCTGCACCATCTTTCCTGGGTGGCAAGAACCAGCAACCCATGGCTTACAGCCCTGACACAGGTCTGTTCTATGTTCCTGCCAACGAGTGGGGCATGGAAATCTGGAACGAGCCAATCACTTACAAGAAAGGTGCTGCTTACCTGGGCGCTGGTTTCACCATCAAGACATTGCCTGGCTTTGACTACATCGGCGCCCTGCGTGCGATGAACCCCAAGACTGGCAAGATCGAATGGGAAATCACCAACAATGCGCCTCTGTGGGGCGGTGTGTTGACAACTGGCGGCAACCTGGTGTTCTGGGGTACTCCAGAAGGTTACCTGAAGGCGGCTGATGCCAAAACAGGTAAGGAAGTCTGGAAATTCCAGACAGGTTCTGGCGTAGTTGCTCCTCCCGTGACCTGGAAAGGCAAAGACGGTCAGCAGTACGTGGCTGTGGTGTCTGGCTGGGGCGGCGCCGTTCCCCTGTGGGGCGGTGATGTAGCCAGCAAGGTGAACTACCTCGAACAGGGTGGTTCCGTGTGGGTATTCAAGCTGATGAAGTAATCGGTTTGTGAAGTACACCAAACTGCCCCATGTGGGGTGGTTTGGTGAGTAGTGAAGTAGTAGAGCGTTTTAGAAGTGTTGTCATTTTCACCCCCAAGTTTTCTGCCTGCTCCGCAGGGAACTTATTGACGCAGACGGTTTGATCGAATTGCTCCTTGGGACCTTTTTCCGGCATTGATTGGGAGCTGGAAAAAGTTGTGGCGGTTTGAGAGTCTCCTAAACGAATGCGTCTTTTCTGCCCGGCCTGGTGCCGGGCATTTTTTCGTCTACAGCTTTTAGAACTTGTAAGACACTTGGCCAGAAAGGATGAACGCATCGCCTTCCGCAGTGCCCAGTACTCGGGTTTGCTGACCTGCCGCAGGGTTTCCTTCTGTGCTGTCAATTTTCGCTTTGTCGGGCATCACGTACTGAAAGGCCACATCAAAGGTGGTGGCTTTGTCGAACTTGTACTGTGAGCCCACAGCAAATGTAACGCGGTTTTCATCGGGCAAGCGCACTTTGCGACGCTCATCGGGCACTGGGGTAATGTCATAAGCCAAACCGGCTTTCAGGTTGATGGTGTCGCTGTACTTGTAAATACCACCCAACGCAAAGCGCCAGCTGTTTTTCCATTCGTAGTCTTGCACTGTCAATGGCGCAGCACCTGCTGGGGCGTTCTGCCGCTGAAAGTCCAGCTTTTGAATGGTGCTCCATTCGGTCCAGGTGGCGTCGGTCAACAGTTGCCACTTGGGTGTCAGCTCAGTCACTGATGAAATGGCCAGTGAGGCAGGCAGTCGGATCTTGGAGGTGAGTTCACTATTCACGAAAAGAGCCGCAACTGCTGGTGCAACATTGTCGAAGGTCACATTGCCTTCCAGGTCTTGCTCAATTGCTGAGCGATATGCGACACCCACGCGTGTCGCAGGCGTGACCTGACCCATGACGCCCAGATTAAAGCCGTAACCCCAACCATCGCCAGCAATGGTGGTTAGCCCTTCAGTACCGCCAAATGGCGCGTAATTGATTTGTGAGCTGAGCTTTGCATCCAGCTTTTGTGCGGATACACCAGCGCCCACCGACCATTGTTCGTTGACTTTGTATGAGGCGGAGGGGTTGATGTTGACTGATTTGATGTCAGAAGTAACACCCTGAAAGCGACCGTACCAATTGGGTTGGAAATCGGTTTTCAGACCAAAGGGAGTAGCCACAGACAGGCCAAAGTTGATTCGGTCATTGAAAGGCACGACAAGGTGGAAGTTGGGGATATAGCCTTCATCGCCGAACTCGCCTGTGCTGCTACCCAAAGGGCGACCTGGTGCAGCGGTGCTGCCTTCGTTGTTGACTTCGCCGTTCAGGTCAATGTAATGCCCACCCAATACCACTTGCCGTTCTTTCAGGCGGCTCATGCTGGCGGGGTTAAACCATGCGGCGCTGGCGTCTTCGCCAATGGCTGCTTTGCCTGCATAAGCCACACCGGCACCACTTGCATTTTGTTCAAGCAGGGCAAACCCGGCTGCTTGTGCTGTGCCTGCAAGGCTCAGGGTTGCGATTGCGGCACAAATACTTTTGATTTGGAAAGGGGAATGTTTCATGTCGTCCTCGTAGGTCCGTTTTTGAGAATGGAATTTCCGAGGACATTGTAAGTAAAAATTCGAACGATCGTGCTAATAAATTATAGAGTTATCCTCTATAAAATCTATTTAAAAATAGTATTTTATTGATTCAATGGCACTGCTGCACCACTTTGCGAGAACTTCCAGGTGGCGACAATCAGCATGGCCACAGTTGCACCCACAAGCACCAAGGTGGCAAACATCAAGCCAAATTCTGCGTGGCTGCTGAACGCATGTCGCAGCAAGTCGACACAGTAAGAAAATGGATTGAGCAAGGCTACCCAACGTGCCAGGGCCGGCATGGGTTCGATGGGGTATAAGGCACCGCTGAAAAAGAACACCGGAAAAATCACGAAGTTCATCATGACTGCAAAACCATCAATGCTTTTTGCAAAAGTACCACACAGCACACCCAAGGCAGCACAAGTCATCGCGGCCAATGCCGCACCTGGCAGCAGTACATGTAACTCAGGCCACAAGGTACGCCCAACCCATGGCAGTACATCTTGCAAATCGAACCCGAGTGGAAACAGAAGGGTGTACAGGCCTTCAAGCGCGAGTAGCAAGGTGATCAGCAAGCCCATTTGAACCAGCGCACCTATTGCGGCCCCGAGGGTTTTTGCAATCAGGATGTGGTGTGTTTTGACAGGGGCGGTCACCAGCAGGCGCATGGTGCCGGCGTCTTTGTCCAGCGCAATGCTCAGGCCACCCACCATGCCGCCAAACAGCAGTGTCATGCCCACAATGCCGGGTAGCAAACGTGCGGTGTAGTCACCGCCGGCTAAAGCTTGCATGCCGCCACCGATGATCCACAACCACAGCACAGGGCGCACCATGGCTGCTGCCAGGCGGTCTCGTTGCTTCAACAGCTTTTGGCTTTCGCGGCGTATTACAGCCCAGTAAAAATGCATCAACATCTCAGTGGGCTCCACCGTTCATTTTCCAGACAAACCAGTCAGCCAGGGTGGCTGTGCGCACGCTGGTGACGCTTTGATCTGGCAATTCATCCAGCGCTTGTGCAGGTGTGCCCAGCCAATTCAATTCACCTTGGTGAAGAAAACCCACCCGGTCGCAGCTGTTGGCCTCGTCCATCAAATGCGTTGCGATAAAAATGGTCAGCCCGTCGATTGCCTGCAAGGTTTTCAGGGTTTGCCACACACTGTTCTTCGACGGTACGTCCAGTGCGGTGGTGGGTTCGTCGAGAATAAGAACGCCGGGTTTGTGCACCATGGCGCGTGCAATGTCCACCAGTCTTCTTTGTCCGCCTGACAGGCTTCCCACGGTGCGGTTTAACCAGGGCTGGATCGGGAAAATGGTGAACAGGTGTGCGAGATTGGTTTTTGCTTGAGCCTTGTTCAAACCTTGCAGGCCTGCTGCAAACATCAGGTTTTCTTCCACGGTCATGAAGCGGTCCAGTGATACCGATTGAAAGACAAAACCCAGATTTTTTCTAGCCAGGTCTGCGGCCCTGCGGGTGCTGTAACCCAGCACCGAGAGCTCGCCCTGGTCGGGAGTGATCAGGCCTGCGATCAGGCTGATGAGCGTGGTTTTACCGGCACCATTGGGCCCGAGCAGGCCGAACATTTCGCCTGCATTCAAATCAAGGCTGACATTGCTCAGTGCCCGCCGTTCTCCCCAAGAGAAGCACAAGCCCTGTGCGTGCAGGCGGATGGTGGTGTCGATTGCGGTGTTGGTGGTGTTCAAGTGCCGTTTTTGCTGAGGTGCAAGCTGTTGTGATCGCTGCGATACCATACCACGGGCACCTCGGTGGTATTGGCCAATGCTTGCTGTTCAGGCTTCTGAACCTTCAGGTAATCGTTGGGATTGTCGCGGCGCTGCGCCGCATCAACGAAGGCGATTACTTTGTCATGATCAGGTGATTTGTGGCATACCGGGTCGGCGCTGGTGGCGTCGCCAGTGATCAGGTAGGCCTGACACCTGCAACCGCCGTAATCTTTGGCCTTGTCGGGGCAGGTTCTGCAGGGGTCCTTCATCCACGCATCGCCACGGTAACGGGTGAATCCATCGCTCTCGTACCAAATGTGTTCAACCGTGCTGGTTTTTACATTTGGAAATTCAAAGCCGGGCAGCATGCGTGCGGCCTGGCATGGCAAAGCGGTGCCGTCGGGGCTGATGCTGAGAAATACATTGCCCCATCCGCTCATGCAGGGCTTGGGGGTTTTCTCGAAATAATCGGGCACCACGAACAACAATTTCATGCGGTTGCCCAACTTCTCGCGCCACACGGCTACGCGTTCTTCGGCGTGTTTTAACTGTTCATGGGTCGGAATCAGGGCAGCCTTGTTTTTGAATGCCCAGCCGTAATACTGGGTATTCGCCAGCTCCAGGTATTCAACGCCCAGTTTGACAGCCAACTCAATAATTGAATCAATGTGGTCGAGATTCAAACGATGGAGTACCACGTTCAACACCATGGGCCAACCAGCCGCTTTCACAGCGCTTGCAATTTCCAGTTTCTTGGCAAATGTTTTTGTATCACTCAGTGCATCATTTGCGGCCTGGGTTGCATCTTGAAAACTCACCTGGATGTGGTCGAGGCCAGCGGCTTTCAGGGCAACAAGCCGTGCGGGTTTCAGGCCGATGCCTGAGGTGATCAAGTTGGTGTAGTAGCCCAGTTCATGGCCATAGGCCACCAACTCTTCGAGGTCGTCTCGAAGCAAGGGCTCACCACCGGAAAAACCCAATTGAACTGCACCCAGCGCACGGGCCTGCTTCATGGTGTCTTTCCACTCGGCAGTGCTCAATTCATGCGTGTTGGTCTTGTAATCAACCGGGTTGTAGCAGAACACACAATGCAGCGGGCAGCGGTAAGTCAGTTCAGCCAATAGCCAAAGTGGGCCAGCGGGGCGAGTGTTGGTTGAACTCACGCCTGTCATGCTTCCAGCCAGTTTCGTCGAGTGGCCTCTTGCAGCATGCTTCGCACATCCGCTTCCAGTCCGCTTGCGTTGAATTTCGCTTCAAGCGCAGCGACAATATCGCTCACGGTGCGCGTACCGTCACACAGCAGCAAAATTTCACTGGCGGACTGATTCAGTTTGACCATTCCCTCCGGATACAACAACACATGCGTTTTTTGTGCCTCCTCATATTGAAGGCGGAACAAGCGGTTCAGTTTGGGAAGTTCCGGCAGGTTCGGGATGGTCTCGGTACTCATTGTTTTTTCTGTTTTGTTTTGGCGGGTTTGTCGGGGTAAGCCAACGCGATCGCGTCGGACATACTCCACAATACATCCAGTTTAAATTGAAGAATTTCAAGCGCACGTTCCTGTTGCGCGCGGGTCTTGAAATAATTCAAGGTCACTTCCAGTCCGTGCTCCACATCGCGTTGTGCAAGGCTGATTCTCGAGCGGAAGTAATTCAACCCCTCGGAAGCAACCCATTTGTAATCTTTGGGCCAATTGCTCAGGCGCTGTTTGTGAATTTCAGGGGCGAACATCTCGGTCAGCGACGAGCACACCGCCTCTTGCCATGGCGCACGGCGCGCGAAATTCACGTAGGCGTCCACCGCAAAACGGACACCTGGCAACACCAGCTGCTGGCTCCACAGTACATCCCTCTCAATGCCCACGGCTTCGCCCAGGCGGCTCCATGCCTCTATACCACCGGCATTGCCCTCCCAACCATCGTGGTCAAGAATACGTTGTACCCAACGGCGGCGGGTTTCACGGTCGTCGCAGTTGGCCATCACAGCGGCGTCTTTTTGCGGAATGCAAACCTGGTAATAAAAGCGGTTGGCCACCCAACCACGCAATTGTTCACGGCTTAATTTGCCTTCACGCATGGCCACATTGAAAGGGTGGTGTATGTGGTAGCGGTCGCCTTTGGCACGCAGACGTTCTTCGAACTCTTTTTTACTCCACGCCTTGTTGCTGCTCATGCAAGAATCTCCATGCCGTCATAAGACACTTCAATTCCATTGTCGGCCAGAATGGCGCGTTCGTCGCCATGCTCGTACAAAATCGGGTTGGTGTTGTTGATGTGAATCAGGATTTTGCGCTGGTGCTCGAATTGGCGAAGCTGACTGATCATGCCTGAACCACGCTTGCCTGGTTTGTCGGTTTGCGGCAGGTGGCCCATATCGGCTGCCATTTTTGTTGAGAAACCCTGTGTGACCATTTCGTCTTCGGTCCAGAACGTGCCGTCCACCATCAACACGTCAGCTTGTTGCATGTAGGGCAGAATATCGGGCGTAATTTCTCCGAGGCCCGGCGCATAAAAAACCTTCTTGCCCGTGTTGATGTCTTCGATCAGCAAGCCAATGTTGTCGCCACGGCGTTGCGCATATCGGTTCGGCGAATAGGGCGGCGCTTTGCTGATCAATGGAATTGATTTGATCTTGATGCTGTCCATCGGGCTGATGGTGAGGGGATCGTCGCATTCGGTACACAAAGGTGTCCATTTCACGCCGCAATAAAATCCCAAAGTGGGTACCAAGGGCAAACCATTGGTGAGGTCTTCCCACACTGCGGGCGTGGTGTAAAGGCGCATTGGTGTTTTGCCTTCACGCATCATCAACAGGCCAGTGGTGTGGTCAATTTGCGCGTCCATCAAAATGACGGCAGAAATACCGGTGTCGCGTGGTCCTCTATTGGGTTGTAACTCTGGGGTATTTTTGATTTGCGCAAGAATATCGGGCGACGCGTTTACGAGAATCCAGTTAGCCGACCCGTCCGATATGGCAATCGACGACTGGGTGCGCGCAGTGTATCCAGGCGCTCTGGCCCTGACAGCTTGGCAGTTGTTGCAGTTACAGTTCCATTGTGGGAACCCTCCGCCTGCTGCGGAACCCAGAACTTTGATTTTCATAGTTGCTTTTTTTCAGGGGTAAAAAAAGCCCCGCCAGCCGAAAGGCTATCCGGGGCTGTGCGAACCGTCAAATTAACGGTTGGCGATGTACATGGTGATTTCGAAACCGAAACGCATGTCAACGAATGATGGTGTAGTCCACTGCATGAAAAATCCTCCTTTTGCTTTACTGAAATGCACCTTGGCTCATGGCTAGGGTGAAGAACTTGGCTTGCGCCGTTTTGTTCGTCCTCAGAGTGTAAATAGCAATTCCCGTGCCTTAGGGGGCCGTCTGTCGGTATTTTTGTAATGTGGAAAATGTGCGCTGGAGTTGATGTTTCAGTTGTTCAAACTGTTGCAGTTTGAAACACCCAGCAAAAAGGCGCGAACCTTTTGAGTTCGCGCCTTAGGACAATCGTTAACGGAGGGTGGTTAACGATTAGAAGAACAAGATTGCGCCGACTGCGATTGTGTCTGATTCGGCATCGACTGGAGCCGCTAATGTGCGCTGGAACTTCATCTTGTTGGTGATGTACTCACCGGCCAGTGTGAGGCTAGGTGTTAGGCTGTGATAAACGCCAACAACCATTTGCTGGTTCTCATCCAGAATACCGGCCGCGTTAGCAGCAGGAGTTCCAAAGCTACCCACTGTGTCGTTGCTGGTTGCATCCAGTGTTGAAACTCCGTAGTTGATACCAAATTTGGTATTGCCCACTTTGTATGTCGCTTGCAGCAAATAGCCCTGTGAGTCACGTTCTTGACCCAGTGCATCTACACCGCCCAAACCGATTACGCCAGTTCCAAGACCTTCACCAGAGAAGTAGTTACCCACAAGGCCCAGTGCACCGAAGTTCAATGCCGCACCTGCTTCATAACCAGTGATGTCGCCTTGCGAGGCTGTTGTTGGTGTAGCCGCTGCTGTATCGCGTGACTGGTTGATAAACGCTGCCCACACCTTGCCCATGTCGCCCAGGCTGTAATTGGCCAGGCCCTGGAAGCCGGTGTCACGAGAACCATTGGCGCCCACTGCGGCTGTACCTTGGATTGGTTGAAATACGCCGCCGCTCAGTGTCAAATTGCCCATTGCAGGCGCGGTATACGTCATTTGTGGTTGGAACTGGGTGTAAATGTAGCCCTGACCAATGCCGCCCAGCGTAGTGTTGATAGCACCATTAAGGCCTGCACCACCGCCCACTGCAAGCAGAGACATGTCATTCAAAATTGCGTTCTGACCGAACAATCCGATATCGCGACCGAACTTGAATGTGCCTAGTGATTCATTGCCAAAAGTCAGGAATACACGGCGGTTGTCGCCTACTGACTGACCGCGTCCACCAGAGAATGTTCCGTCGTCAACTGAAGTACCTGGGTCGATTGAAATTGTGCCGCTGATGTCATAGCCCTGTTGCTTGGTTTTTGCGGTGAACACGATAAAACCTGGCAACAAACCATTTTGTACGTTGTTAGTGTCCTGTCCGGTTCCTGCCAATCCACACACGTTCAGTGCGGTGCCATTGGCCACGACTGCGCCCGCGCCACCTGACCCAATGTTGTCGCAGCTTGTGCTGGTGTAGTAAGCGTTTACCGAGCCGGAAATGTCCATTTCCCACTCGCCGGCCTTGAAGCCGATCGCGTGTGCCGAGGTCCCCATTGCTGCCAAGATGGAAGCTGCTACTAATTTTTTGCTGATCATAAGATCAACCCTCCAGTTTTAGTTTTTAAAGGTTGTTGCTTGTTTGTCTTCTAAAGCTCGCCAACACACCGCAGAGTAGCGCTGGCTTGAGGGGACTAGGGCAAAAGACATGCCAGTATTTAAGTTATTGATTTTATTGAAATAAATCAAAATGTAGGGCTTTTGATGACAGGATGAGGCAGTGTAGTTGCTTTGCGCCAGGCGGTGCGCTTTGAAACAGGATTGTGTGTGGCTGGAGCAGGTGGATGACAGTTTTGTGACAACTGTTCAGGTGTTTTGTGCCAAAAAAAACCACCCGGTAATCGGGTGGTTTTTAGTTGCAATGTGCAGCTTGGTGCCTGTGTATTGGCTACTTCGAATTCAAGCGTCGATAAATGGTATTCCGGGAAATTCCCAGCATTCTCGCAGCAGCACTCACGTTGCCTCTGCAGGTTTCCAAGGCGTCCTGAATTGCTCGCGATTCCAAATCGTCCAGGTTAATCGGGTTGTCCACTGGAGCCCTCGCAGTGGCTTGGCGTGAGCCCAGATAACCTTGGGCACGGGCATCATAGGCCCGTGTGTCGTAGCTGTCTTCTCTAAAGCGTGGCGCCTGTGGCAGCGTCTCCGCCAGTTCTTCACGATTGGCGAGCTTCTGACTGTGCGTCCAGTTGTCAAATCGACCTTCCCTGAATTTGCTGAAGGTTTGATCCAGGCCGCTGCCCTTGGGTGTTGCCCCTGGCCGATGATGAACCTGCACTTCAAATGCGCTGGCTCGGCTTTTTGGGGGAAAAGCGGGTGCGTTGTTGCGAGGCGGAGCCGCAATTTTGGTTTGCATTGAGAAATTGCTGCGAACACTGAATTGAGGGCGCGTACTGGCCACTGGTGCGCTAGCGGGTGCGGTGTGAAGATTTTCTTCGGGTTGAGCCGGCGCCTGATCCGCTTGTCTGGTTTTGTTGTCCAGTCGCAAAGCGTGCCATTCGTCGAGGAAGTCATCGGGCAGGTGATCCCACTCAATGGTCTCTGCTTCATCCGTCATTACGCTGGCTGTGCGCAAAATATTCGTCAGCTGGCGAATATTGCCTGGCCATGCGTGAGTCGTGAATGCCTTCATCACCTCAGGTGATACTCGTATGCGTGGATTGTGCGATTCATTCTCCAGAATTCGATGAATGATTTTCTGCAAGTCGGTTCGCTCACGCAAGGCCGGGATTCGTACCACCAAACCATGCAAACGGTAATACAAGTCTTCGCGGAAGTGTCCTGTTGCAATTTGATCGCGCAGATTGCGGTGTGTGGCGCAAATGACTTGCAAGTTCACTGGAATGCTTTTTTGGCTGCCCAGCGGCGTCACCACTCTTTCCTGCAAAACCCTCAACAATCGGGCTTGCAGCGAAATTGGCATGTCTCCGATTTCATCGAGGAACAGGGTTCCGCCATTCGCCTGGAGAATTCGACCTTGTGATCCTTTCTTCTTCGCTCCAGTGAAGGCGCCATCCTCGTATCCGAAAAGCTCGGACTCAATCAGGGTTTCCGGTATTGATGCACAATTCACAGCCACAAAGGGCTTGTCCGCGCGTGGTGAATCGTTGTGGATGGCCTGTGCCAGAATTTCTTTGCCTGTGCCGGTCTCGCCAAGAATCAGGATGGGAATGTCCTTGTCGATGACTTTGCCCACTTTTTCGATGATTTTTGCCACTTGGGGGTCGCCTGTATTCAGATACTTCAGGCTGGAGAGGTGGCGACTTTTTTGGCAAGTGGTGTTTGACTTCAGAGATACCTGGTTTGGCTGTTGACTGACGCTGGACTCCACATGGTTTTTGACCAGACCCACCGAGTCGAAAATGCGACCACGCCCCACGCTGCCCAGACTGGCTCGCGCAGTGACCTGATTGCCGTTGTGCAAGCACAAAATCAACGGGATCGGATTGCAGGTGCGATAGTGGTCAATCAGCGCCGACAAAGGCATGCCGAACAGCGAACTGAATGTATGGCTTTTCAGTGCATTGGCGGACATGCCGAATTGCACCATGGCTGCACGGTTGGCCGCAAGGAATTTGCCCGCAGGCGAGAAGGCTGCTGCACCTTCCACCACAGATCCCAGAAACTCTCCGCGCTGGTGAAACTGAACAATAATTGCGTCCTGAAACGAGCTGTTGAACAGATGGTTTTCAATCATCTGCGCCGACATTCGCACCAAGCCCATGGTGTGGCGGTGGTAGCTGCGGTAGTCGCCGGTTACATCCAGCACGCCGATGGCCACACCGTTCGGATCAAAAATTGGCGCCGCCGAACAAGTCAGGAACCGATTCACATCCAGAAAGTGGTCCTGGCCATGAACCACAGTGGGCAGCTCTTCAATCAGCGCAGTACCAATCGCATTGGTGCCCTTGTGTTCTTCACTCCAGGTGACTCCAGGAGCAAGGGCGACTTTTTGTGCTTTGACCAAAAAGTCATCATCGCCGAGCGATTCAATAATGGTTCCGCTGGCATCGGTCAGCAGCACCATGCTGTGTGTATTGACCACCTGCTCGTACAGGGTTTCCATGAAGGGCAGGGCACACGACTTCAACCGGTTGTTTTTCTCGATTAACTCTTTCAGCGCGCTGCTGGGCGGCGGGGCCATGTCTACCTTGGAAGTGGTGTCCAAGCCTGCTGCGGTGGAGCGCTGGTGTGCGCGTCGGATAAATTCCAGGTGTCCCTCTGTACCTGGGTCGATCAGTTCAATCACTTGGGCGTTGGATGCGAGGCTGCCGCCATCCCGCTCGGATAAGAATGCCATCCATGTCTCCTGCTTCTAGTGGTGCTGCGTTTTATAGGTATGTTTTTGGGTGCAACTTGAAGCGCTGAATATTTTTGTTTCTATTGGTGATTCAGCTGCCATGTTCCCCAATGCAAGCACTGTGCCAACTCAATTCAATGTGTTTCAGAATGAAACACCTTTTGATGAAAAGTAGCACAGATTACTCAACGAGGCCATAGAGTTCGCCATATGTCACAATTGGTAAAACTAATTCACAAATACGAATGAATAGGGTGGCATGGGGATTGCAACGACTATCGCGTGTTGATCATTCTTAGAAATACAGGAGTTGTGATGTTAGTTCGTAAAGCCCTAGTGGCAACCATTTTTTCAATTGCTGCCTCGGTGGCGATGGCCCATGGTGATGTAACCCCGCAGGTTGTGGATGTGTCCACCCTCAAGCCGCTGGGCGATGACATGCTGGAAACCAATCCCTACACCGGTGACAAGGAAGCAATTCGCGTGGGTAGCTCTGCATACAACCAGAACTGTGCGCGCTGTCATGGCCTTGAGGCAGTCAGTGGAGGCATTTCTCCCGACCTTCGCAAAATGAACACCGAATGCGATTCCTTCGCGGGCAAAAAAGCCAAAGAACAATGCAAGGTGGAAATTGATACTTATTACCGCAACTCGGTGCTGGGTGGCAAGGTGCGTGGTGACAGGGTTTACATGCCGGCTTTCGCCGGCATTTTGAGCCAAGAGGCCATTTGGGCGATCAAGGCCTACGTCGAAACCCGCAAGTACGAGTAATCACTGGCGCGGCTCTACAGGGTGGGTCGGCGAACTGAGATGCCGCCCCCTCTGCCTCATCGAGTATCTATTCAGAATAAAAGTGCATCCAAGGCACTACCATCAGGAGACCTTATGAATGCTTTCAATTCGAAGTGCAAATCCCCGTTGATTAAATGGTTGGGTGCAGTTGCGCTGGGCTTTTCAATTCAGTTCGGCGCGGCTGCCCAAGAACTTAGCGATTGGGCCAAAGTACAGGCCTCAGGTGTGTTGACTGTTGCTGTTTACAATTATTTGGCACCCTATTCTCACGAAGGCAAGGGGATTGACGTGGATATCGCCAAAGCCCTCGCGGCCAAGTTGGGCCTGGGTTTGCGGGTGCGTCCATTTACGGAAGATGAAGAGTTTTCGGATGACATCCGAAATATGGTGACTCGTGGCCACTACCTGGCCGGAGCGCCGGCAGATGTTTTGATGCACGCGCCAGTGGATGCGTACATCATGCAGAAAGAAGATCAGGCGCTGTTCTTCTCTCCCTATACTCGGGACGATATTTTCGTGGCGCGTAACATCAAGAAGTTGCCCACGCTGGACAGCCTGAAACCTTTTTCAGAGGCCGGTAATAAGATAGGCGCCGAAGCGGCAGCCCTGCCCAGCATTATGTTGGCAGGGGCGGATGGTGCCGCTTATGCGGACAACCTTGTGAACTTCAAAACCCCGAAAGAGGCCGTGGATGCCATGGTCAATGGCGAACTGGTGGCCGTCATGGCGACCAAAGCCGAGCTGGAGTGGGCCTTGCACCAGCATCCAGACAAGAAGGCAGATTATTTCGTATCCAAAGTTCCGCACAATTCTCTGCCACCCAAGGGTTGGGCTGTGGGCATGGCCACCAAGAAAAGCAACAAGGAATTGGCTGAAAAACTGACTGTGGCCATGAATGAGCTGAAGGAGAGTGGTGAGCTGGAGAAGATTTTCGCGAACTATGGCGTGAAGTATATGAGGCCATGACTCGGTGTTGAGGCCTGACAAGCTGTGAAGGCCCTGCAATCCTGCGGGGCTTTTTTCATGGGACAGTTGTTCCATTTTGAAACAGCTGTGTTGCATCGGGAAAACCCCGACCTCCGAAAGTCGGGAAACTGTTGCCGGGATCGGTCGAAATTCTGTTTTTAAGTTGGCAGGCTTATTGCATAACACGATGAGTATGTAGTGCCTAAAACAAATAACCAAAGAAGCGAGGAACAACGGGATGCAAAAATCTCTTCACATCACGCCTGACAAATGCACAGGCTGCCTTCAGTGTGAAATGGCATGTAGCTATGAAAACTACCAGGTGTTCAACACCTCACTGTCGCGAATCAAGGTATTCGATTTCCATCACACCGGCAAAAAAGTGCCCTACACCTGTACACAGTGCGATGAGGCCTGGTGTATGCACGCTTGCCCGGTAGAAGCAATCACCATGGACAAAACCAACGGTGTGAAAGTGGTGTCTGAGGACACCTGCGTGGGTTGCAAGGTGTGCACCATTGCGTGTCCGTTTGGTACGGTCAATTACGTTCAGGAAACTGGCAAGGTACAAAAATGCGACCTGTGCGGCGGAGACCCCGCTTGTGCAACTGCCTGCCCAACTGGCGCAATCACTTATGTGGATGCCAACTGGACTGGTTTGGACAAGATGAAGCAGTGGGCCGAGAAGCTGAGCAACCAGGCTCACGCGTAACTCGTTGACCATTGAATAGAACAGAGAGAAGGGAGTAATACAAATGGCATGGACCGGTAAAGTACTGCGCGTGAACCTGACTGCAGGCACCTGCACGACCGAAGACTTGAGAATGGATTGGGCGAAAAGCTACCTTGGCCAGCGTGGATTGGCTACCAAGTACTTCGTGGAAGAAGTGAATGCGAAAGTGGATCCACTTTCACCTGAGAACAAGATTATTTATGCAACTGGCCCGCTGACAGGCACCATGGCCTCCACTGGCGGCCGCTATTCAGTGATTACCAAAGGCCCATTGACCGGTGCAATCGCCTGCTCGAACTCAGGCGGCTACTTTGGCAATGAATTGAAGAGCGCTGGCTGGGATATGGTGATCATGGAAGGCAAGTCACCCAAGCCGGTGTACCTGTTGATCGAAAACGAAAATGCCAAGTTGATGGACGCTTCAGACCTGTGGGGCAAGAGCGTGTGGGACACCGAGCCTGCCATCAAAACAAAGCACCAAGACCCGCTGATGCGTGTGTGTTCAATCGGCAAGGCTGGTGAAAACCAGGTGTTGTACGCCGCCATTGTGAACGACTTGCACCGTGCAGCTGGTCGCTCAGGCGTGGGTGCCGTCATGGGTTCCAAAAACGTCAAAGCGATTGCAGTGCGTGGTACCAAAGGCGTTGGCAACATTTCCAACCCCAAGGAGTTCATGAAGGTCACCTACGAGAAGAAAAAGATTCTCGCCGAGAATGCCGTGACTGGTACTGGCCTGCCCACCTATGGCACCCAGGTGTTGATGAACGTGATCAATGAAATGGGTGCCATGCCCACCAACAACCACCGCGATGTTCAGTTCGATGGCGCCAAGGATATTTCCGGCGAAAAAATGCATGAACCCCGCAAAACAGACGGCAAGGCCAACCTGGTGACCAACCAGGCCTGTTTTGGTTGCACCATTGCTTGCGGTCGCATCTCCAAAATTGATGAAACCCACTTCACCGTGGAAAACAAGCCGCAGTACCATGGTGCGTCCGGCGGTCTGGAATACGAAGCTGCATGGGCCTTGGGATCATCAAACGGCGTGAACGACCTGGAAGCGCTCACTTACGTGAACTTCCTGTGCAACGAACACGGCATTGATCCAATTTCTTTGGGTGCCACAGTGTCAGCCGTGATGGAATTGTATGAAATGGGTGTGTTGACCGAAGCGCAATTGGGTTGCAAGGCCCCGTTTGGTTCAGCCGAGGCCCTGGTGAAATTGAGTGAAGACACCTGCAACGGCGTTGGTTTCGGCGTGGAAATTGGCCAAGGCTCCAAGCGCCTGACTGCCAAATATGGTCACCCGGAACTGTCGATGAGCGTGAAGGGCCAGGAATTCCCGGCTTACGATTCTCGTGGTATTCAGGGCATGGGTTTGACCTACGCCACGTCCAACCGCGGTGCCTGTCACCTGCGCTCATACACAGTTGCGTCTGAAGTACTGGGTATTCCTGTGAAAACCGACCCATTGACCACCGACGGCAAGCCCGCTCTGGTCAAGGCGTTTCAGGATGCCACCGCTGTGTTTGACTCAGCCGGTATTTGCGTGTTCACCAGCTTTGCCTGGACACTGGCCGACGTGCAGCCTCAAGTGGCTGCCGCCTGTGGTGACGAGTTCGACATGGCCAATCTTGAAACCATGGGTGAGCGCATCTGGAACATGGAGCGCCAGTTCAACCTGGAAGCCGGTTTCACCAAAGCCGATGACGACCTGCCTGCACGTTTGAAGAAAGACGCCGCGAAAGTGGGCCCCGCCAAAGGCTTGGTCAACGGCATCGACAAAATGTTGCCCGAGTACTATGAACTGCGCGGTTGGGATCAGGAAGGTCGCCCAACGGCTGCAACACTGGAGCGTTTGGGGCTATGACAAGAACCACTCCAACACGGCACGTTATCTTGGGTAACGGGCCTGCGGGGGTGGTCGCTGCCGAGCAAATTCGCAAGCAGCGGCCTCGCGATTCGATCGTGATGGTGGGTGCCGAACCGGAACCACCGTACTCCCGTATGGCTATTCCTTATTTGCTGATTGGCAAAGTGGGCGAGAAGGGCACTTACCTTCGCAAAGACCCCGACCATTTCAAGAAGCAGAACATTCAGGAAATACGCGCCCGCGCCACCAAGCTGGACACGGCAGGCAAGAAAGTTCACCTGGACAATGGCGATGTACTGGAATACGACAAGTTGCTGATTGCAACTGGCGCACGCCCAATTTCACCACCCATTCCCGGTGTGAATTTGCCCGGCGTACACCCTTGCTGGACACTTGAGAATGCACGGCAGATTATCGAGCTGGCCAAGCCCGGATCGCGCGTGTTGCAAATGGGCGCGGGTTTTATCGGTTGCATCATCATGGAAGCGCTGGCCCTGCGCGGTGTCAAGCTGACTGTGGTTGAAATGGGCAATCGCATGGTGCCCCGCATGATGACCGAAGGTGCAGGTTCCATGATTCGTGACTGGTGCATCAAGAAAGGTGTGGATGTGCATTGTTCCACCCGAGTGGAGGCCATTGAAGTGGGCAGCCAGGCCGAGCAGCAGAGCTTGATTGCAAAGATCGGTTCTGCCATCGGGTTTGGCACCGCAGTGGCTGCCAAAGACGGTGCGCCCTTGCGGGTGAAGTTGTCCAACGGTGAAACGCTTGAAGTTGACCTGGTGATTTCTGCCACTGGCGTGAAGCCCAATCTGGACTTTCTGGAAGGCAGCGGCTTGCAAATGGATCAGGGTTTGTTGGTGGACGATCACATGCAAACCAACATCAAAGATGTGTATGCCGCAGGCGACGTAGCCCAGGTGCGCGATTTCTCCACCGGTGAGAAAACCGTGAACATGATTCAACCTGCTGCCGCCGATGATGCCCGAATTGCTGCGCAAAACATGATGGGGCAAGGTACTACCACGCAAGGCAGTCTGGCCATGAACGTGCTGGACACGCTGGGCTTGATTGCTGCCTCTTTTGGGCAGTGGTGGGGCGCTGAAGGTGGGCAAAGCGTTGAATTGCAAAACAAGGACGAATTCACCTACCTGCGTTTGGAATTTCTTGGCGATGTGCTGATTGGTGCAACCAGTTTGGGGCTAACGAACCATGTTGGCGTCATGCGGGGTCTGATTCAGGGCAAAATCCATTTGGGCGAATGGAAAGATCATTTGCTCGAAGATCCAACCCGATTAATGGAAGCCTACCTGGCTTGCGCTCAGTCACAAAGTACATGGAAATTACCTTCAAGCTCTTTGCAACACTGACCGACTATTTGCCGACGAACCGTGTGGACAACGCGGTTCGTCTTCAGATTAAAGATGGCAGTACCGTGCAGCAAATTATTGACCAGTTTCATCTTCCGGAGAAACTTACCCACCTGGTGCTAGTGAATGGTGTGTATGTGGACCCTGCCGATCGAGCCAGTAAAGTATTAACACCCGATGATGTGTTGGCCATTTGGCCACCCATTGCGGGCGGTTAGTTGCGCATGGCGATTTTCAACACCGACAAAGCATTGGACATGTCCTGCACCGAGCGCGAATTGCGTCGCTGGGTGCACATGATTGCCGAATTGTTTCCAATGACTTCAGAGCAAGCGGATCACGCAGATTTTGAAGTTCAGGGCGGTACCGCGCGAATCGCGTGGAAGGATATGCCCGATCGTGTGATTGCCTTGGTGCGTTTAAAACGCATGGAGGTAACACTGGCGTTTTCTGATGGTGTGCCTGCCGATGCGAGGGCGCATTTCTCGAAGCAGTTTCAGATGCATACACTGCGGGGTGGGGGCTGAGGCTGGCGGTTGGTGATTGGTGATTGGTGAGGCTTGGGTGCAAAACCGACTGGCCTAAGCAAGGCTTCTGATTCCGGCTTAATGCTTCTGGCTTGGGGCATGCGAAACGCTTAAGCGTCTTCGCATCGACCTTTCAGGTCGCCCCGCGCTGTGAAGCCGCCGGGAAGCCTTGCAAAGCCGGCCAGCCGTTACCGCACCCAAGCCTCACCTGACCACATTGCATACCGCGCACCGCTAGTCTCCGGCGCAGTTGCCAGCGCGCTCAGGTGGCAATACCCTCGCAGCGCCGATCAAGAAAACCTGCCCGTTTGAATTCACCCGCCGCGGTCGGCCAAGGGCCGACACCGAGACTCGGCCCGCTTTTTTGCCGAGCGAGGTGAGTCAGGGTGAATTTCAAAAAGGGAAAGACAGGTTTTCTGGCGCGAGAGGGTATGCAACTGAGCAAGCTAGTCAACGGGTATGCTGCTGAGCAAGCCAGGCAAACAGGTATGCACATGAGCAGGCTAGTCAACAGGTATGCGTCTGAGTACGCTACGCAATCGGTTACCTGCCCGCCTGGATGGTAAACAACTCAACGCCTCGATCTTCGAACTTCGCAAAGTCAATGCACTCGCCTGTTTCATGAGTCACCGAATCCAACACACAAAGCATCCAGTTGTCGGGCGTCAATTCCGAATTGGCCAGTGAAATGGCAGGTACAGTCAACGGCGATTCAGGTGCCCAGCGATACCAGCCGTTCTCAAGCACTGCGTTGGGTGCGGGGTCAATTCCAGCACCGCTGCCTTTGACAAATGTTTCTTTCAATACCAGTTGTTCATCTTTCAACTGCCAGTGTTCAACCCACTCGGTTTTTTCCACCGAGTGAGTCCAGCTCAGGGAAAACAGCAAACCTGCCAGGCAGGCTGCTGATTTCCCGGCGATGACCACACACAGGCTCATGCGGTTTGCAATTTGCCTTTTAAAGTTTTGGCATTGCGCCAGGCCATGAAGCCAAACACCAATGACAGGGCAAAGCCGATTTCATCGGTGATGGGCAACGCTGCAATGAGCGTGAATGATGCCGCCATGGCCAGCACACGCAACCACACGGGTAATTTCGCACCCAGATAACCAATCACCGCCGCACCCCAAAGGCTGATCGCCAGCACCGTTTTTATCACGATGTAGATAACAGCGGGAATGTAGCCAATTTCACTGGCCAGCGGGCCGCCATCTTGCAGCATCAGTGAGGGGGTGTAAACCGCCATAAAAGGAATAACAAATCCTGCTGCCGCGATTTTAACCGCCTCCATCGAGATGGTCAGGCCGCGTTCCTTGGCAATCGGGGCTGCTGCAAAACAGGCCAAAGCGACCGGGGGCGTCAGGTCGGCCAGAATTCCGAAATAGAACACAAACATGTGGCTGACGATCAAAGGTACACCCAGTTGCTCCAGTGCCGGGCCAGCAATACTGGAGGTGATGATGTAGTTGGGAATGGTTGGAATGCCCATGCCCAACACAATGCAGGTGAGCATGGTCAGCACCAGTGACAGGAACAAACTGTTCTCGCCGACGCTGACTACAAACTGGCCGAAGGTGTTGGCTGCGCCAGTCAGAGTCATGGTACCGATGATCACACCCACCATGGCACAAGCCACACCCACGGGCAATGCAGACTTCGCACCATCGGCCAGTGAGTCACGGCAAACTCCCAACGTTTCCCGTCCGCCTTTTCGAAATGCGTTAATGGCAATCAATGCCAGAATGGCGCCTGCAATCACCCAGATGCCAAACTGTAGAAATGCTGCACACACCACGCCCAAGCCCATCCAAAACAGCACGCGGATCGCCATGTTAGGCAAACCAATTGCAATGGATGCGCCCAAGATGAGCACCACAGTGAATGCCAAGCCTACTGTGCCTGCGAATAAGGGTGTGTAGCCACCCACCAAAAGCCAAACCAAGGCAATCAGTGGAAGCACCAGGTACCATTGGTCTCTTACCGCTTTCCACGGATTCGGCAGGTCTTTTTTCTCCATGCCTTTCAAGCCACGTTTGCCAGCTTCCAGATGCACCATCCAGAACGCTCCAAAGAAATACAAAACAGCGGGGATAATTGCGGCTTTGACAATTTCTGAATAAGCTACACCCAAGGTTTCAGCCATGATAAAGGCCACAGCCCCCATCACGGGTGGCATCAACTGACCACCCATCGAGGCGGTGGACTCAACCCCGCCAGCAAACGCAGCGCGATAGCCAAACCGTTTCATCAGGGGAATCGTAAATTGACCCGTGGTAACCACGTTGGCTACGCCTGAACCTGAAATGGTGCCCATGAGCGCAGAGGACACCACTGCAACTTTGGCTGCACCGCCCTGTGCATGACCGACCAGACCGAGTGCGAAATCGGTAAACAGCTTGATCATGCCGGCTTTTTCAAGAAATGCACCGAACAAAATAAACAAAAATATGTAGGACGCCGACACGTAGGTTGGAATGCCATAAATGCCTTCGGTACCGTAAGCCATGTGTTCGATCACTTGGTGAAAGTCGTATCCACGGTGATCAAAAGGCGCAGGCAGGAATTGGCCAAACAGGCAATAAGCGAAGAAAGTGCCGCAAATAATTGGCAGGGCAGGTCCCATTAACAGCCAGGTCGCGACAAACACGGTGGCAATGGCAATGACCCCGAGGTAAATGTCCAATTCAGTGGGGTCTCCTGCGCGAATCAGCAGCGGTTCATATTCTACCCATTGATAACCAGCAACCCCCACCGCAGCCAACGCGAGCACCCAGGCAATCGCCTTCAATGCGGCATGCTTCTTCATGGCGATCAGCGGGAAGGTGAGCAGCAACAGGAAACCCACGTGGAATGCACGTTGCACCTGGCTTGGAAAATCAATCAAATGGGCGGCTGTCGCAATTTGAAAGATCGAGAAAAATACAGCGATCCAGAACAGCAGGCGACCTTCAAATGATCGAGTGAACCCTGCTGAGGTTGGATCGTGAAAACCGGAACTGGCTTCGATGGCTGGGGCTGAATCGGGTGTATTGGACATAGACGAGAAGCCCTGAACGGGCCCACAAGGTAACTGAGGTTGAAAGCCACACCCCGGCGGGGTGTGGCAGACGCTACTTGCTAAATGCTTCGCAGGTTTACTTGATCAAACCTTTTTCGCGGTAATACTTCTCTGCACCTGGGTGCAGTGGTACTGGCATGCCTTGCAGGGCGTTTTCAAACTTGATGGCTTCTGCCGCCTTGTGCGCGGAGCGCAGGGCAGCCAGGTTTTCCCACAACAGCTTGGTCATCTGGTAGGCCGTTTCATTGGACACTTCCGAGTGGGTGATCAGGAAGTTCACAATTGCTGCTGTGGGTACATCCTGGGTTTGTCCCTGATAGGTTCCCGCTGGAATGACGCCGGGTACATACGGCGCTCCCAGCTTGTTCACGACTGCTGGCGGCACTGCCACCATGTTGACTTCCATGGATGATGAAAGATCTTTCAGTGAGGCAACACCCAGGCCAGCCGACTGCAGGGTGGCGTCCAGTTGTCGGTTTTTCATCAATTCAACTGATTCTGCGTAAGGCAGGTACTCAGTTTTGCCAAGGTCTTTGTAGGTCATGCCAGCAGCGCCCAAGATGGCGCGGGCATTCAATTCCGTGCCTGATTTGGCAGCACCCACCGACAGGCCTTTGCCTTTGAGCTGGTCCAGAGAGGTGATGCCCGACGACTTGGAGGCCACGATTTGCACATAGTTGGGATAAATGGCCGCAATGCCACGCAGCTTGTTCAGCGGTGCCTTGAAACCAGCATCTGCGTCACCTTCCCAAGCCAGCTTTACGGAGTCGCCCAGTGAAATACCCAATTCACCACGGCCTTGTTGCAGCAGGTTCAGGTTTTCAACAGAGGCCTTGGTGGCTTGCACCTGAGTACGTGCCCCTTTGATGTTGTCGCCATACACCTTGGACAATGCAACGCCAATTGGATAATAAATACCGGACGTACCGCCGGTCAGAATGTTGATGAATTCGGCTTTGGCGGGTGTGGCGGCAAGGGCCAGGCTGGTAATCGCTGCGGCCAGAATGGCCGTTTTCGCTTTGCGTAGCATCATGCGTAAATCCTCCTGAGAAAGTGTTGTCGTATTTTGGTTGTGGGTTGAATATCCCCGAGAACGCCACAGGTTGCAAGGCAAAGCGGCTTGTTTTTGGGCAAAATACGGGAAAATACGAATGAGGAAAACGTGAGTATCTTTACTCGCCGAAACCGGGAGGTTTTCTTCCAAAACCCTGGCTCCACGCCCAGAAAGCCAACTCGAAATCTGTTTGAACCCCCAGCTTTTGACGAATCTGTGACAGGTTGTTACTGACTGTTTTGCCACTGATTCCCAAGCTGGTTGCCACCTGTTCAATGGTGTGGCCTTCGACCAGCAGGCGCACCACGTCCACTTCTCGTGGAGTCAAGCCACAGTTCGCGCTGGGTCCCGATTCCTGTGATTCATGCGTCGCCTGTGGCGGGTTTTCCTGCCCATGCTGTCGCCAGGTGCCGGTGAGAAGACCCTGGCTTTGGACATCACTTGACACGAAGGTTTGCTCGCCCAAAGCCATTCGAATGCCTTGAATCAATTCCTCGGGTTCGCTTGATTTGGTCACATAGGCCCGCGCACCTTGCTCAAGCGCCTTGGAGGCCACCACAGGGCTGTCATGCATGGAAAGCACCACCAGGGCCAATCTGGGCCATTTCAAGCGCACTCGCCTGATGAGTTCCAGCCCGCTTTGTCCGGGCATGCTGATATCCAGCACCAAGGCATCACAAGTCGTGGTTTTCAGCAGAGCGAATGCCTGGTCAGCGTTACCGGCTTCGCCCACTACAGTCATGTCACTCTCGGAGTCAATGAAACGTTTGTAGCCTGCGCGTACCGCAGCATGGTCATCAACCAGAATGATTCTGGACTCAAGCGGCATTGTCCACCCCCGCAACAGGTACATGACAGCGCAGCACGAATCGGTCTACTTCAATGGTCCAGATGACCCGGCCCTGCAGACTGACCATTCGTTCTCGAATGCCGGTCAGTCCCAAAGAAGGTTCTACCGGACCTGTTGGCGCGACGCCGTCGTTTTCCACAATCAGTATGAATTCACGAGCCCTTTCATCAAAGCCAGCCAGAACTTTCAATTTCTTGGTGTTGGCATGGCGGGCTGCATTGGTGAGTGCTTCTTGCAGGGTTCTGTACAGGGCAATGGGAGCCTCTTTGGTGAGGGTCGGTGTGTTGGGGGCCCAGGCAAAGTCAACGTACCAGCCATGGCGTTTTGCCCAATTGTCCAGCAGGTCCAGCGCTGCGTCGCGAAGTGAGACCTCAAGCAGCAGGTGTGGTTTCAGTTCGCGCAGCGAACTGCGCAGCCACCCCATCATCTCCTGAGCTTGGTCGTGCACTGCCTTGGCCGCTTCTTGCGTATTGGCTTGGGTATTTTTCACCAGGAAAGCAGAGTTCACTGAAATGGAGGTCAAGGATTGTCCGAAGTAGTCGTGCAAATCCTGTGCAATCGCCTGGCGCTCACGCTCTTGCAAATCAACGACCCGATTCAACAATTCGCGACTTTTCTTTTGCTCTGTGTGCAGGGTTTTGATCAGTTCTGAAACACTGTCGTGAATTCGTTTGAACTCTTCGATTTTGAACTGTTCTCTGCCCTCCAGGGTTGGTGCGGGTCGCGCTGAGTCTCGCTCGGATTTCTCATAGTCACGCAGCCACTGAACCAGTTCCTGCAAGGGCTTGTTCAACGCCGGTTTTAGGGAATACCACACCACGACGCCACTTCCCGCAGCCATCAGCAGCAGCATGGCGCTGATCAAATAAAGTTCTCGACGTGTTTCCCGTCGCTCTTGCTCTGCTTTTCGTTCGGCCAGCTGTTGACGCAGGCGCTGAAGTTCGATATTGCTCAAGGGTTCGGTGTTTGACAGTCCGCGGTGCAAGTCATCCACCAGCTCCGAGGCGGTCGAATACTCGGTTTCCACATCAAGCCGGCCCATGGTGAATACCACCAGCACGCAGCACGCAGCCCAGAGACCTAACCAGGTCAGCAACCGTCTTACCAACAATTCGCTTAAACGCATGAATTGAATTTCTTGTTTGAACAGTCACAATGTGCACCAGAAAAGGCGTGCACAGAAGGGGGAGAATACTTTTCGGGAAAACTTCCCTGTCGGGATGTGGCAACATTACCGATCATTAGCAAAACAAGTCGCGCGATTGCCTGGCCAATCTCCATGGCGCGCAGAGCAGGTCATTCGCGCGACTACATCATTAAAAATCAAGATCAAAGGGCTATGTATGTTTGCGCGTCAACGGTCGTATCAGTGCATCCGTGTGGTTGCACTTTCCTCCCTGTTTACTGTTGCGCCAGTGTTGGCGCAGCAATTGGAAGAAATTGAAGTCATTTCCTCCACGCCCCTGCCTGGGGCTGTCCTGCCTGTTGATCAAGCGCCTTTCAGTGTGAAAAAGCTCAATTCTCCCGAGCAGAATTCCAGCAGGGAGTCGATCAGCCGCAGTCTTTTTCGTGGCATCAGCGGTGTTCAGGTGACTGACAACCAGGGCAATCCGTATCAATCTGATGTGACTTATCGAGGCTTTTCGGTGACACCTTTGTTGGGAACGCCGCCGGGTTTGTCTGTTTACGTAGATGGCGTTCGGCAAAATGAAACGTTCGGCGATGTAGTGCGGTTTGATGCCATACCCCAGTCTGCCCTGAAGGAGCTTACTGTACTGCCCGGTACCATGCCGCAATTTGGTTTGAATTCGCTGGGCGGTGCCATTGTGGTGCAAACCAAAAGCGGTCGGGATTTCCAGGGCACGCAGCTGGATGCAGAGCTGGGTGACTTTGGACGAACTCGATTGGGTTTGCAGAAAGGTTGGGTGGATGAGTCCAAGCAGCGTGATTTTTATCTGAACATCAATTCCTTCAATGAAGATGGTTGGCGCGTCCTCTCGCCCAGTTCTGTTCTTCAACTGTTTGGCAAAATGGGGATCGTTTCTGGCGATACCCAGACCAATTTCAGCCTTGCGTTGTATGAGTCTGACTTGAACGGCAATGGCGTGGTGCCTCGCAGTTTTTACGAACAGAATCGCGCCCAGTCGTACACCTATGTTGACAACACTCAAAATACGGGTGGGCAGTTTGCAGTGGACTTCACGCGCTACTTGCAAAGCGGAGCCGAGTTGACGGCAAACGCTTATTACCGAAGTTCAAGGTCGGTCACATTCAATGGCGATGGTAACGAAAACGAAGACTACCGGTTCGGTGTGGCCGAGTTCGAACCTGACCGCGCTGAAGTGGAAGGCAACCTGGGGCCGGGTACTTACAACGTGACTTGCAGTGCACCAGCCTCTAACGCTTACGCGCCGGGCTCGGTGACTTTTGATGAAAACGACCCTGCTGCCATGGAACCTGACAGCGCAGACTGCCCAGGGGCCAATAACCGTGGCGTGTTGAATCAGGATGTGGTTGGGGTGGGCTTGCAGTATGCCTTGGCACCCATCGGGGCGCACAAGGTGTTGTTGGGTACTCAGCTTGAATTCGGGAAATCCGATTTTCGTCGCAGCTATGCCTTGGGCGTGTTCAACAATGATCGCACGGTGCGAGAATTGTACGCACCGATTGAGCAGGTCAATGTGGAGGCGAACAACCGACAATTCGGTGTATATGCCCAGGACGTGTGGACTTTGAATGACAAAACCACCTTGCTGGTGGGCGGTCGATACAACCACGCCTCGGTCAAAACCACAGACCGTTTAAGCCCGGTGTTGATCAACGAGGAGGGCGAGGCCAGTCCCGGGCTGAACAATGACTACACCTATCGGCGCTTCAACCCCTCAGTTGGAATTTCTTATCAGACCGCCAAGCACAGCACCTGGTTTGCCAGTGCGGGCACCAGCAATCGGGTGCCGACTCCGGTTGAGCTGGCTTGTTCTGACCCTGAGTTTCCATGCCTGTTACCCAACGCCATGGCAGCGGACCCGTTTCTCGAGCAGGTCATTACCTCGACTGTCGAGGGTGGCTATCGCACCCGCTGGATCAGTGGTGGCAACGAGTATGGTTTTTCATTCAACGTGTTTCGGGCCAATAACAAAAACGACATTCTGTTTGTTACTGATGGCGCAGGATCGGGAGGATTCTTCCAGAACTTCGGAAAAACCCGTCGGCAGGGAATTGAACTTGATTTCGATTGGGAAACGTCTGTATGGAATCTGGATGCCAGTTACCAATACCTGAATGCAACGTTTCAAAGCCCGGCACGTTTGGCCAGCGAGGGCAACAGCAGTGCTGTGGATTTGAATGGTGATCCAGCGGTGGAGGGTGGTTTCATCCAGGTGCAACCAGGCAACAAAATTCCGGGTTTGGCCGAGCACAATGTGAAGTTGTCATTGGGGTACAAGGCCAGCAACTCCACCACCGTATTTGTGGACATGCAGGCGCAAAGCGAGCAATACGCGAGAGGCAACGAGAACAACCAGCATCAGGCGGGTATCGTGAACATTCCGGGAGAAGGGCCGGTGGAGTTCAAGGACAATGGTCGAGTCCCCGGTTTTGCAGTGTTCAATTTGGGCGTGAATCACGCCTTGAGCAAAAGTGTCACCCTGATCGCTCGCGTGAACAATGTGTTTGATCGTGAATACTTCAATGGCGCTTTGCTGGGAGGAAATATTTTCGACCGCAATGGTTCTTTGGTGGACGATGAAGATGACATCACTTATGAATCATTTCTCGCGCCAGGTACCCCCCGAAATGCGTGGGTGGGAGTCAGTCTGAGGTTCTAGCATTTTGAAGCAAGGCCTGAATCGGCTATTCTTTCCGGATTGTGTTGACTCAGGCTTTGCTTTCACATGTTTTTGAACGTTCGAAATTTTATCTTTGCAACTGCCTTGCTTTTGCTTGCACCGCTTGCCCATTCCCAAGCGGGAGATTGCTGGCAGCAACACCGTGCCACGGTGTATGAATGGACTTGTGCTGGCCAAAGCCTGCCCGCAGAGGGGCAGGATTTTGCCTTGTCGATTGTGGTGGTTGATTCGCCCAAAGTCTTGATGGTGATTGATTCCGGCGCAACTGCCGCTGTGGGCGAAAGCGCAGCCGCAGCCATTCGTTCCAAATTTGGTACTAAGCCTGTGTGGGTTTTGAATACGCAACCCAAGCCTGAGCACGTGCTGGGCAATGTCGGTTTTCGGGCTGCATTTGCAAGCACACTTGCCCCGGGCGAGAATTTTTCAAGCCGTGTTGTGGCTGGCAAACGCACCGCTGATTTGATGCGCGAGCGCTGCCCCACCTGCATTGAAAACTTTTCCGAACGTATGGGCAGCGATTCTGTAAAAGGCACTGAGTCACTGGTTCCAGGCCGTATTTTACGAACCAAAACAGGACACCTGGGTTTGTTGCACAATGATTGGGTGCCCTGGAAGTTTCGTTTGTACAAGGATCTTGAAACCGAAGAAGCTTTGGTATTGCGCAATCAGGAACTGAAATTGTGGTGGGTAGGCTCGGCCGTTCAAAACAGGGATATTCCGGATCTGTACGACGGCAATGTGGTGGAGCGAATCAATTTTTTAGGTCGCTTGAAGGCGCGAATGGGGGCAGATGATACGGTATTGACCTCATTTGGCGTGTTGGGCAGGGATTGGATAGAGCGCAACCTGAGCTACTTTGTGCGCGTTCAACAGGCTGTGTTGTACGGGCTGGAGGATGGTGTCAGCGAGGTGGAGCTGATTGAGCAGATCAGCGCGGATATTGGTGAGTTTAAAAACGCGGTTTACGTACAAACCGACCCCAAATTGAATGCCAAGGCGCTTGAAACACACCAATTGAATATTCAACGTATTTTCCGGCAAACAGAGCCGTTTGCTTTTTAGAGGGCCTGCTGGAATGTAGCTTGCTAGTAGTCTTTCGAACTGTTGCAAACTGGGACAGGGCAAATAACAACAAAGGGACTACTCGCATTGACTACCAATAAAACACACACCCTGTTTTTACTGTGGGTGTTGCTGATCAGCCTTACCGGCTTTGGCCTTTACATGACTTGGCACAAAGGCCTTTTTCAGTGGATTATCCTGACCGACAACACACGCATTTGCGTGGTGATCGTATTCGCATTTGCGGTGGGCAGTGGCCTTGCGGGTTGGCGAAGTATTTATTTAAGTCGACAGTTTCGCTACTTTGACCAGATCCAAAGCGGGTTCACTGATTTCAAACTCGGGCAATCCATTTGTCATGATTACCTGACTCACCCTTTGGCGCATCCCAGCGAAGGTCAGCTTATGGCCGAGGTGATGGCTGAACGCGCGCGTGGTTCTCACCAGGTGGGCTGGTTTGTCACTGGACTGATGATCAAGCTGGGTTTGTTGGGCACTGTGGTGGGTTTCATCATGATGCTCAGTAGCCTCGAAGGATTGGAGCAACTGGACATCTCCGATATTAAAACCTTGATGCAGCAAATGACACAGGGCATGGGCGTGGCCATGAACACCACCTTGGTGGGCTTGATTGGCAGCATTTTGTTGGGTGTGCAGTTTTTGATGCTGGATCGCCACGCCGACAAGTTGATTGCGGCTACCGTGGATTACGCACACCGCAACGTGAAGGCGAGCTGAACCGCATGCCGCTTTTCAACCACAAGCCAGACTTTGAACTGGACCCGTTCACGGATTTGATTTTCAACGCCTTGTTGATTTTCACTTTCCTCTTTTTGATGGCCCTGTTGCTGTTGAACCCACCTGCCAAAAGCGGAATTATTGATCCCAAAGCGGAGTTTTTGGTGACTGTCAGTTGGCCAGACAATGACCCCAACGACATTGATGTTTGGGCAGCAGGACCCGCAGGTGCACAAGTTTGGTTTATGCGTCCCCAAGACGGTTTGTTACACCTTGATCGCGATGACCGTGGCCTGGCCAACGACACACAGGAAATTGAGGGACAGGTGTTTGTGAACCCGCTGAATCAGGAAGTGCTCACAATACGTGGCCGCCCGCCGGGTGAATATATTGTCAACCTGCATTACTACAAAACTGAAAACAATGCCCCGGTGCCCGTGAATATTTATGTGGCCGAGGTGAACCCGAAATTGAAAGTGTTGCATTACTCGACGGTGAACCTGCAGCAGGAGGGTGATGAGGCCACAGCAGTCCGCTTCACGATCGATGCAAACGGCACGGTGAGCAACATCAATCAACTTGAAAAATCTTTGGTGAAGGCAGACGGAAAATGAATGAAGTTTTAGTAGGTTTGGGCATCGCCTATATATTTTTGGCCGCCTTGTTGCTGTTGGCCCTTGTTTATGGCCGAATGAACTGGACGGTCAAGCTGGTTCTGATTGTGGTGTCCGTGGGCTTTTATTGGGTCAGTTACATCAACTGGCAGAATGCACAGGGCTGGCCCAGCCAGGCTGATTTGCCGAAGCGGTTTTTGTTCTACGCCGTGGTGGTTGAAGAACCTGACAAGACAGAGGGCATCAAAGGGCGACTGTTCGTATGGGCCAGCGACCTGGCCAATGATCGGCCCTCGGATACGCCGCGTGCTTACGTGTTGCCCTACGACAAGGACTTGCATGTCAAGCTGGATGCAGCTCAGCGTCAGATGCGCAATGGTAATTTGCAAATAGGGGAAGTGGGCGGCGAATTGTTCGATCCGCAGGCCACTCGTGACAATACGCGCATTGCAGACAAGAAAATTGATCTGGAATTCACGGATTTGCCCGACCCTCAGTTGCCGGAGAAGTAAGCCATGTTGAAAATTTTGAGTGTGGCCGTTTTAGCGCTGGGTCTGGCTGGCTGTTCCAAAGTGGGTGGGGGTGAATACTTTCCGCTGGATGAGGGGATGCAGTGGAATTACAAACTCGATTTTGTGATGCCCGATGGCAAAAACAAAAAAGATTTGATGATCCGCAGCGTCGGGCAGTCCAGTTTCAAAACGGAGGATGATGAAATCCAGGGTATTGTGCGTCGGACGTCAGACGGTACGGATTACTTCGTGCAAGAGCGTGATGACGGCTTTTACCGCGTTGGAAAGCGTGTGATTGTACAGACCAAACCGCAAGCGGATCCTTCTCCTCGCCTGATACTGCCCAAGGGGCGAAACCTGCGGGTTGGGTACACCTGGACCATGGACACCAGCCCCTACGTGATGCACTGGATGCCGCCCTTCATTGAGGCCAATGCCAGTATTAAACCATTCGATTTGGTGTATGAAGTGGCCTCTTTGGATGACACGGTAGAAACACCTGCCGGTATTTTCGAGAAATGCGTTCGATTGGAGGCTACCGGCAAAATGGTTTTTTACGCCGATGCCAGTGCAGGCTATCAGGAAATCCTGATCAACCACAGCGAGTGGTATGCACCCGGTGTGGGTTTGGTGAAGCTGGAGCGCGATGAGCCTTTGGACACCAGCATCATGAAAGGGGGCAAGGTGACCATGGTGCTCAGCAGTTTTAGCCACTGAGATTCTCCCGGCGACGCCCCCCGCCGGTTTTACTTGTTGAACAGTCCCTCAAGCACTTGATCGCAGAAGCGTTCACGCTTCTCGCCGTTGCCGGTCACTGTGCAATGTTCAATTAAAACCTGGTCTCCCACAATGCTGTGTGACTCCACACGGTCTGCGTAAAGCAGAATTTCTTCGGTGTCCAGACTGAACTTGGAATCCAGATCCATCTGGTTCAAATCGGGTCTGCGCCAGTGCACTGTGAAAAGTGGCTGGTTTTGAAACACCTCACCTTTCTGGTTCTGTAGTTCTGTCACCGCTTGTACCGACAGCATGGGGTGGCTGTTGAACTCTTGCGGGTAATGGCGTTTCATTTCGCGCATGATGTTGTAAGCGTCAGTTGCAAACAGGGTCACGATTCGATTGCGCGTGACGAAGGTGAGCTGCTCAGTGTTCAACCCGCGAATTTCCACAATATTGCCATTGGCCATTTTGTCCATCGACTCGGGGGGTGGTGGGCTACATGCTGCCAGCAGGGTTGCACAGGCCAGTAGCGTGGCGTGTTGAAAGTGGCGCAACGTAAGGCGCATTCATGGTCTCCGGTTTGGTGTTGTTGTGCCAGCAGTATAGGGTGTAAATGTTGTCACCTGGCTTACATCATGCGCTTACTTTCGGCAAAGCTTGCGCAACGCGAATTCCAGTTCGGCCGGTTTGGGTGGTTTGGCCATAATCATGTCGACTTGTGGTACTTCTTCCTGGCTGAGTGACATTTGCTTGCCCCAGCCCGTCAGCATCAGGACTGGCGTGGTTGGGCTTAAGGACTTGATCATTTCGGCCAGCTCTTTTCCGTCCATTTCCGGCATGCCCAAATCGGTGATGACTGCGTCGAATGGTTTGCCTTTGCGAGCAGCTTCATTGAATACTTGAGCAGCGCGCGCGCCGCTGCTCGCTGCCTGAATTTGGTGATCGCTCATTTCAAGAATGGCAGTCAGGGCGGCCAACACATTTGGATCATCATCCACCAACAGCAAGTTGAAAGGGCCCGCGGTATCGGAATGGGCCTCTGTGTTAGCCATTGGACTCACCGCAGAATCATTGGTCACCGGCACCGGGAAGTACAAACTCACCGTCGTACCTTTCCCGGGCTCGCTGTGTATTTCCATGAAGCCGTCAGCCCGTTGCACAATCCCGTAAACCATGGACAAACCCAAGCCCGTGCCTCGTTCGCCCTTGGTGGTGAAGAATGGCTCGAAGCATCGCGCCTGCTGGTCTTGAGTCATGCCGATGCCGTTGTCTTGCAGGCTGATGAATACCTGGGGACCGGAATTGATCTCCCTGAATCCGGTTTTCAACTGGATTTGACCGCCGTTGGGCAGGGCGTCCACTGCATTCAGGATGAGGTTGGTCAGTATCTCGCGCAGCTCTGTTTCCGACAAAGCCAGCCTCGGCAAGGGGCTGCCTAGTTCGTGGGCGATGCGAATTGCGATTCCATTGCGAAGCGCCATGTCGCCCCAGCGTGGTCGGGTCAATTCAATCGCCTCCAGGCACATGTCGTTGACATCGCACTGATTGGCTGGTTCAAGTTCACTTTTGGATCGGGCAAAACGCCCCATGCGGTCTACGGTATTGCTAACGTCATCAATTGCGGTCTGAACAATGCGCAGTTGTTTGTAGCCTTTTTCGCTGAGGTTTTTCTCATTTTCCAGCAAGGATTCCAGGTACAGTGTGGCGGGCGAAATGGCGTTGTTGATGTCATGGGCAATACCGCTGGCCATGCCCGCCAGTGCGTGAAGCCTTTCTTGTTGCAAGACCATGTTTTGCGTGGATTGCAATTCCCGATAAGCCTCCTGGAGTTCGTTCAATAATTCCACCTGTGACAAAGCCACGGCCACGTGTTCACTTAACTGGTCAACGAACTCGATTTCTTCCTCGGAGAATGCATCAATTTGCGTGCGTGAAATCACGAGAATACCCAGAACTTCATCGCCTTTCATCAATGGGTTAATGATCAGGCTGTACAAGCCACCCAGTGTGTTCATGGCTGCACCAATCGGCCCGCGCGTTTCGCCCATGTTCGCGTTGTGCACCCGCTTGCCCTGAAGCGCAACTTCCAGATGAACCCCATGCCCCTTCACCTGTGCCCCAACAAACAGCCCCAGTTTGTCGGCCAGAGCCTGGCTGCGATTGCCCACCGAGCGCACGACCAGCATATTGTTTGCGCTGTTGTATGTGGCCATCAGGCTGAAGTCGGAGGGTAGACGTTCTTCAACATGATTCACCACCACGTTGTAAATCGAATCCAGGCTTTGGCGATGACTGATGGCCCGGGTAATTTGATTCAGTAGTTGCATGCGGGCCAGTTGAGCCTGGCTCTCGCGTTTGGACTGAACCAGCCCGTTCATATTCTGTTCAAGAATGTCCTGGCGAATTTTTTGTTCGGTGATGTCACGTTGAATACCGATCCAGTGGGTGCACTTGCCCAGTGAGTCGATCATGGGGACGATCTCGACATCAACCCACATTTTCTCGCCGTCTTTGGTGTACGTGATCAATTCTTCCCGCACGGCTTCCTGACGGGAAAGGGCATCGCGGATTCTGTTTTTTGCATCGGGCTGCGTTTCTTCACCCTCAAGCACGGCTGGCGTTTGTCCGTAAATTTCTTCACGGCTGTAGCCTGTGCGTTCCAGAAACGCCTTGTTCACGTACTGAATTTTCATGCCGCCCGATTCGAAGGGCTCCGCGTCGGTGACCAGCACCATGTCATTGAGCCGTTCGAGACAGGTTTGCAACAGGCGCAGGCTTTCCATGGTTTTGGCTTTTTCAATGCCGTTGATCAGGTTGTCCAATGCCATGGATCGGTTGCGCGCGACGGTGTCGAGCAGATGAACCATTTCGTCACTGAAGAAATAGCTTTCATCGCCCATGTACACCAGGCCGGAATGCAGACGACCGTTTAGGTGCAGTGGAATGATCGCCATGGATTCAAAACCACGCGCAAGTGCCTCTTCCAACCAGTGTTTGGCCATGGGTTCATTGCGCAAATCATCGACCACATACACCTGGCCAGTGCGTAATTTTTGCAGTAAAGGCGAGTCGGGTCTGATCGCCAGTTTGGACATGATGGTGGTCACAAAATCGGTGTCACGACCGCCTTTTGCCGCAACTGTGAATTCGAGTGTTTCCCGCTTGAAGTCCACCACCCACACCAATGGAATTTTTGCCAAGCGGGGTGCGGCTTCACAAATTTCGTCGTACATGGCCTGGGCACTGTCGAATGCCGAAATTCGCTGGTTGATGTGGTTCTGTGCCAGCAAAGCGCCATTGATTCGTTCCATCATGACGTCTTTTTTCCGCTGCTCCGTGATGTCCTGAATACAGCCGTGAATTCTGGCAGGCTTGTTGTCTGCGTCTTTCATGACCTCACCGACGATACGCGCCCAAATTCGCCGCTTCTTGAAGGTGTTCATTTGAACCACAATGTCAAAAGACTGACCGCGATTCTTTGCATTGTCGATCGCCTCGGCGATTACTTTTTTGTAATGCCCCACATACAGAGCCATGCCTTGTTCCAGGGTGGGTATCTGGTCAAAGTCGTGGTCGAGAAGCAGGAAGATTTCCTCTGACCAATACACCGCGTCGTTGTTCATCAAATCAATTGCCCACCCGCCAAGCTTGCCAATTTGTCCGCCCAGGCGTTGAAGCGTCATGTTGAACTTCAACGCCTCCAGAGCATGCTGTTGTTCCAGAAGTTCATCAGGTGCCTTCTCGGTGATGGTTTGAGTGTGGCTTATGTCATTGTTGTGCGCGTGGCGCGGTAAAAGGATTGTGAACTCTGCGCCCTCGCCGGGCTTGCTCTTGGCTTCAATTTTTCCGTGGTGTCGCTCGACAATTTTTTTCACATTTGCCAAGCCCATGCCATGGCCCTGATAGTCATGCTGGTTGTGCAGGCGTTGAAAGGGCTTGAACAACTGACTTGAAAGTTCGGGATCGAAACCAACCCCGTTGTCCTTTACAGTGATGCTCAACTGATCATCGGTTTCGCAAACATCAACCTCAATTTCGGGATGTGTGTTTTTACTGCTGAACTTCAATGCATTTGAAAACAGATTCAGAAAAACCTGCTCGAGCAAGGCCTCATCGCCCTGGATCACCGGCAGGGGTTTGACCCGCCAGTTGGGCCTTGGTCCATCACTTTCCAGCTCAGACAATATTCTTGCGCGCGACACCACGTCTGCCAGATTGACCTGATTGAAATTCAGTTCAGAATCCCCGAGACGAGCAAAGGCCAGAAGGTCAGAAACCAGCTTGCTGCCACGGTCACTGCTTTCCTTGATGCGTTGTATGTGCAGCCATTCCTGAGGTGTAAAGCTGCTGCTGGAGCGACTGCTCAAGCTGGTGGCGTGACCTTGAATCAGGTGCATGACTGAATTCAGGTCGTGCGCGACGCGGGCGGCAAAGCTGTCAAGCTCGGAGTTCAACTCGGTCAGGCGCCGATTGGCCGCAGTGACTTTGTCGAGCAGGGTGGCATTTTGTAGCCTGAGTTGACGGGTTTCCAGCGCACGTCTAATGACTGGCGCAATTTCAGCAAACTTGAATGGCTTGAGAATGTAGTCGAGTACACCCATTTGCATGGCCTCGACCGCCGTTTCCATGCTGCCGTGGCCAGTCATTAAAATGGCGCTCAGGTCTGGTGAAATTTTCAGCGCTTCGCGAATCAGCTCGGTGCCGCTTAAGCAGGGCAGGCGTAGATCCGTCAGCAGCAAGTCGCAAGGCTGCTCGCGCAGCGCATTTAAAGCCTCCCTGGCGTTCGAAAAGCCCGTGACAACATACCCTTCCTGCTCCAGAAGGGTGCTTAATGCTTCTCTTTGTAGGGTTTCATCGTCAACCACATACAGGCGTGCCGACAGGTTCATGGAGGCTCCTGCACTTTTTCTCTACTTTGCACGATGGTATCGAATTTAACGATATTTCACGATAGCCTTTTTGGAGCCCCTAGGCCTGTAGTTCTTTCTCCACGTAATGTCCGGCCATATCGGCCAAACCTTTGGCCAGGTCATCAAAAGAGAAGCTTGGGTTGGGGTGATTCAAGTAGCGAATCATGGTGGCAATGCCGCTATTGATGAAGATGTAGGTCATCGTCTGAAGATTGTTCAATCGCAGTATTTCAGGGTGTTTGATGGCGTGCTGAACAAACAGATCGCCCAGCGCACGATAAATCGGGCCGAAAGGAACATGCTTCTCCATCAAGGCCGATTCACGGGCACAGCGCAGGTAAAGTTCGTCGTCTTTTCTCAGAAACTGGGCAGTTTGAGCGATCAGTTCATACACAGCATCGCGCAGCGAAAGCCGAACAACGTTGCTGGTTGCACCCTGAATGACCCCCACCATTTCTTTTGAAAAGCGCTCGCCCATGGCGCTGAAAATCGCCTCTTTGTTTTCAAAGTACTCGTAAATCGAGCCTACCCCTACACCGGCATATTCCGCGATTTGCCGTGTTGTTGCGCCTTCCGCACCATGTTTGGCCAAGGCAATGAACGCGCCTTGAACAATGGTTTCTACCGTGTTCTGGGAGCGGGTCTGTTTGGGTTTTCTGGTCATGAATAAATCCGAATTGAATCCGAACAAACGTTCGTTTTAATATGACATTGTTCAATGTCACGGTCGCTATGTCAAGCGCAACAGGATTCAACCATGTTTGGAAAGAAGATTACCAAGGGTGCCAACGCAGTGGTCACCGGCGCGGGCAGCGGCATTGGCCGCGCTTTCGCGCTTGAAATTGTTCGTCGCGGTGGTCGCGTGGTGTGTGCTGACATCAGCCTTGAACGTGCCCAGGAAACTGTGGATCTGGTTATGGACCAAGTGGCAGGCAAACTGAAGAATCCAGACCTGGTGTTCGTTCCACAAGCCTGGGCGGTGAAATGCGACGTCAGCAAACTGAAAGATGTTGAAGCTTTGGCCGATAGGGCCGAGGAATTGTTTGGTGGAACCGAGGACAACACCGCGATTGATTTGGTGGTGAATAACGCGGGTGTAGGCGCCGGCGGTAAACCGATCGGAGAAACCACGATTGAAGACTGGAAGTGGACCCTTGGTGTGAACCTGTGGGGTGTGATTCACGGCTGCCACGTGTTTGCACCGCGCCTGCGCAAGAAAGGCGCCACTGCGAAGTGCGGCATTGTCAACGTGGCTTCCACAGCCAGTTTTGCGGCTGCCCCCTTGATGAGTGCCTACAACGTGACCAAGGCCGGTGCATTGGCGTTGAGTGAAACCCTGGCAGCTGAAATGGCCGGCACCGGTGTGAACGTGACGGCGCTGTGCCCCACCTTTGTCAAAACCAACATCACGAAAGATGGCCGGATTGATGCCGCGTCGAACCAACTGGCCAACAAGTTGATGGAGTGGACGGGGGTGTCTGCCGACGGCGTGGTGAAAGAAACATTGAATGCATTGGACAAGGGGCAGCTGTATGTGTTGCCTCAGTTGGATGCACGCATGATTTGGCGCATGAAGCGCTTGATGCCTCGCAGCTACACGCGCGGGGCTGGTTTATTGGCCCGTGTGGCCGCCAAAGCTTTTTAAGGAGTACACAAAATGCCTCAACTCGATCTGGAAAAAACACTGCGCCGTATCAAGGAAAACCAATGGGCTTTGGCTGACATTGACTGGGATGCGCCAGGCCGTGAATTGATCACGGAAGAACAGTGGCCCAAGCTGAAAGCCTTTATGGCCGACCTGACCTGGATTGAACACATTGGTGCGCGCGGTTTTGCGGCCATGGCCAAAAAAGCGCCCAACGATACATTGAAAGAAATCTACACCTGGTTTCATGCCGAGGAACAGCGCCACGCCAATGCCGAACTGGCACTGATGCAACGCTGGGGCATGCTGGAAGACGGCGAAATTCCTGAGCCCAATATCAATTTGCGTTTAACGATTGAATGGTTGGACAAGTACAGCGATGACATGCCTTTGAATGTGCTGGGTAGCGTCATTCCCATGTTGGAAGTGACTCTGGATGGCGCCTTGTGCAAGTTCTTGCTGGATGAAGTGAAAGACCCCGTGTGCCACGAGGTGTTCAAGAAGATCAATGCGGACGAAGCCCGCCACTTGGGTGTGGATTTTCATGTGCTGGAGATGCTGGGACATGGACCGATGTATCGCCTGGCACTGGAGTCCTTCGCAGCCGCCATCAACCCGAAGTTGTTGCTTGGCGTGGCGGTGTACTTCCCTTTGTTGAACCGCATGCGCGACAACATTGTGACCATGGGATTGAAAGAAGAAAAGCTGTATGAAGCCATGGCCAAGTTTGAAAAGTACGGTGGTGAAGCGCCAGAAAGTCGCCGCAACCCCTGGTATCAGCTGATGCGCCTGCACGGCCAGTGGGTGATCGATCGCAACAATCGCTTTTACCACGCACCAGTGGATGCAGCCGTGAAATTGTCCAACTACATTCCGAAAAGCTGGCTGCCCGAAGTGCCAAGCTGGGTGAACAAACTGACCTGGCACACCACAGCTTGAACCATGCGAGAGACCACAATGACGATTGAAAATAGAAAGCCTGCGAAGGCACTGAAAGGCACCACTGCTGCGCGTACTACCGTGCGTCGAAGTTCAAGGAAAAGTGCCGCTGCAAAAAGCGGCGAGCACGTGTACGACACCTTGATTATTGGTGCTGGTTTCGCCGGCCTGGGTACTGCGATCAAGCTGCGCGAAGCGGGTGTGCACAATGTGGCCATTCTGGAGCGAGCCGCGGAAGTAGGTGGCACCTGGCGGGACAACCAATACCCAGGTGCGGCTTGTGATATTCCTTCAAACCTGTACAGCTTTTCCTTTGCGCCCAACCCAAACTGGTCTCGCAGCTACTCGGGCAGCAAGGAAATATTGGGCTACGTGCACAGCTTGGTCGACGATTTTGGTCTGGAAAAACTAATCCAGTACCAACAGAATGTCACTCGGGTCGAGCTGGACGATGCGCAAGGCGTGTGGATGATTCACACCGACAACGGCCAAGTGTGGAAAGGCAAAACCGTGATCATGGCCAGCGGTCCTTTGGCCAACGCCAGTTTCCCCAAAATTCGTGGCATTGAGAATTTCAAGGGCAAGAAAATTCACAGTGCGCAGTGGGATCACGACTATGATTTCTCCGGCAAGCGGGTGGCAGTGATTGGTACTGGTGCCAGCGCCATACAAATCATTCCCGAGTTGGTCAAGAAAGTCGACAAGCTGAAAGTATTTCAGCGAACGCCTGCCTGGGTCATGCCTCGGCCCGATTTCTCGACCTCTGAGTTGAGCAAAAAACTGTTTGCAAAATTGCCCTTTACGCAAAAGGCGATTCGCGAAGCCTTGTACTGGACTCATGAAAGCATGGCCCTGGCTGTGATCTGGAGCTCGCCGGTAACGCGCCTTGGCGAACGCTTAGGCCAGGCATTTTTGAAATCACAAGTGCCTGACCCGTGGATGCGCAGGCAATTGAAACCCGATTACAAATTGGGTTGCAAGCGCATTTTGGTGAGCAACGATTATTACCCAGCCTTGCAAAAAGAAAATTGCGAACTGATTACCTGGCCGATAGCCAACATTGTGGAGCAGGGAATTCGTACATCAGAAGGCATTGAACACCGCGTGGATTGCATTGTGTTTGCCACTGGTTTTGATGTGCCAAAAAGTGGCACACCGTATCCAGTGCTGGGTGTGGGTGGTCGCGAATTGGCCAAGGAATGGCAGCGCGGTGCGCAGGCTTATAAAAGCATCAATGTGAGCGGCTACCCCAACCTGTACATCATGTTTGGACCCAACAGTGGTCCCGGCCACAATTCGGCACTGGTGTACATGGAGCAGCAAATCGCTTACGCGGTGAAAGGCATTCGGACCATTCTGGATTCCAACTTGAAAATGCTGGATGTAAAGCCTGATGTACAGGCCAGACACAATGCCGATATTCAAAAGCGATTGGCAAAAACCAACTGGAATTCCGGTTGCAAAAGCTGGTACCTGACCGAGGATGGCTTTAACGCCACCATGTTCCCCGGTTTTGCCACGCAATATGCAGCGCAAATGTCGAAGTTCGATGTGAAGGCCTACAGGCAGGTGAAAGCTGACGTAATCGCGTGAGGCTTTGTTAATCAAGGTAGTGGGAGTAGTGCCGCCCCCTGTGACTCGTGACGGTCCTGGGGGCTTTTTAATTGAATGCTTAAGATTTGGTGAACCAGAACTCGTTAATCAAGCCGATGATCAGCGCCAAAATCACAATGGCATCAGCCTTGATGACCCGTGCGATCAGTGGGTTGTAGTCCCCCACCTGCCATGCCACCGCGATAAAGCCAACGGTGCTGACCAGGCCAAAGCACATGGCGAGCAGGCGCAAATCGACTTTAAACATGGCCACTACGAACAAAACACCCAGCAAGCCGAATAACAAGGCTCGGTGTTGCATGGCGATCAATAAGTTGGGGTCGGCAATACTCACCCCGTACAGCTTCTCGAGCGATGTTTTACCCACGATTCCGCTGACAGGTAAAAAGTGGATAAATGCTGCGATGGCCAATGCGATGTTGCTGATCCAGTTCATGGTGCTCCCCTTATTGAGCCTCGAGTATGAGATAAGATGAGCCGTCCAATCAATGACCTCTCAGATCAATAATGTCTACACCTGCTTCTGAAATTGCCGATCTAGATCAACCTCCCGCATCGGTCAGCCTGATGCAGGCTTTCTGGTTCTGGCTCAAGCTGGGCTTTATCAGCTTTGGCGGGCCAGCCGGGCAAATCGCCATCATGCATGAGGAACTGGTTGAACGTCGCCGCTGGATTTCCGAGAAGCGTTTTCTTCATGCCCTGAATTACTGCATGTTGTTGCCTGGCCCGGAGGCTCAACAGTTGGCCACTTACCTTGGGTGGTTAATGCACCGCACCTGGGGGGGAATAGTGGCAGGTGCACTGTTTGTTCTTCCTTCCCTGTTTATTTTGGTGCTGCTGTCCTGGGTTTACATCGCGTTTGGTGACGTGCCCGTTGTTGCCGGTATTTTCTATGGCATCAAGCCCGCGGTGACCGCGATCGTATTGCACGCGGCACACCGCATTGGCTCTCGTGCCCTGAAAAACAACTGGATGTGGGCAATTGCGGCAGCCTCGTTTGTGGCGATTTTTGCCATGAACGTACCCTTCCCAATCATCGTGGCTACTGCGGCCATCATCGGCTTTGTGGGTGGCAAATTTTTCCCCGCCAAGTTCAACGGCAGCGGCGGGCATGCCGGTGCACAAAAATCGTACGGTGCTGCTTTAATTGACGACAATACCCCTACGCCCGAGCATGCCCGTTTCAGCAAAATTCATTTGGCCAAAGTGCTGGTAACCGGTGCGCTGCTGTGGCTGGTGCCCATGGGTTTACTGACGGCAAGCCTGGGTTGGCAAAACACCTTCACGCAAATGGGCTGGTTTTTCACCAAGGCGGCTTTGCTGACTTTTGGAGGGGCTTACGCTGTGTTGCCTTATGTGTACCAGGGGGCGGTAGGCCATTATGGCTGGTTGACACCTACGCAAATGATTGACGGCTTGGCTTTGGGTGAAACAACCCCTGGCCCGTTGATCATGGTGGTGGCATTCGTGGGTTTTGTGGGTGCTTATGTGCAAGCCGCATTTGGGCCCGAGCATGCATTGGTGGCGGGTGCGCTGGCCGCAGCGCTGGTGACATGGTTCACCTTCCTGCCTTCTTTCCTGTTCATCTTGGCGGGTGGCCCCTTGGTTGAAAGCACCCATGATGATTTGAAATTTACAGCACCGTTGGTGGCGATTACCGCGGCCGTGGTGGGTGTCGTGGTGAACCTTGCGGTATTTTTTGCCTATCACGTGTTGTGGCCCGAAGGCCTGAAAGGCAATTTGGACTGGACAGCGCTTGCGATTACCGTGGGTGCGGTGCTGGCACTTTTTTACTTCAGGCGGTCGGTCATGCAGGTGTTGGGCGCTTGCGCAATGCTGGGTTTTGTCCTCAGTTTTTTGCAGGCTTGAACCGGTTTTTCGGCATAAAAAATTAAAACAAACAGGAGATGGTTTTGATCACCAAAGAAATGATGAATAACTTCATCAACACGCAATTTCCACAAAGCAAAATCACGGTTGAACATGTGGATGGGGAGTCCGCCACCGTTCGCCACAAAATTACCGAGGCGGAACTGCGCCCCGGTGGCACCGTGGCTGGCCCCGTCATGTTTTTGGTGGCCGACTGCGCCTTGTATGTGGGCATACTGGGGCGGATTGGCATTGTGCCATTGGCGGTGACCACAAATATGAACATCAACTTTTTGAGAAAACCCTCCGCAGATCGTGACATTATTGGCGTGTGTAAATTGATCAAGGTGGGCAAAACACTGGCGATTGGTGAAGTCAGTGTGTATTCCGATGGGCTGCCCGACCCCGTGGCGCATGCTGTGGGCACCTATGCCATTCCACCCAAGAAAGACTGATTGAATCAACTGGAGGATTAACACCATGAGCAACATCATCCGCGTACTGGGTATTTCAGGCAGCCTTCGCGCAAAATCTTGCAATACAGGTTTGCTGCGCGCCGCCTCCAGCTTGTTGCCTGAAGGCATGGAAATGCAGTTCGCCAATTTGATTGATTTGCCGTTTTTCAATGCCGACCTTGCTGAAAGGCCGGCCGCTGTCCAGGCTTTTTTTGAACAATTGAAACAGGCCGATGCCTTGTTTTTGGCTTGCCCTGAATACAACTATTCAATTGCACCAGCCCTGAAAAATGCGATTGACTGGGCTTCACGTTATCCCGACAACGCTTTGCTGGCTGGTAAACCTGTGGCCATTTGCGGCGCGGGTGGGGGCATGGGCACCTCACGCGCCCAATACCATTTGCGGCAAGTGTGTGTGTATCTCGATTTGCATCCCTTGAACAAGCCCGAAGTATTTGCCAACGCATTTGCGGGTGGTTTTGATCCCGATGGCAATGTGACGGATGAGAAAATCAAGTCCAACCTGACGGCCCAGTTGCTGGCCTTGAAAGCATGGAGTCTTCGCCTGAAAGGGTAGGGGTGAAAAAAATTTAGCGCCAACCCTAAAGAATCATTTTTTCCAAGCGTTAATGAATCATGAGCAGCGCACGACAGTGCATGACACTGAAGGCGACTGACTCTTAAATCAATAAATTGCTTGGAGAAATATCATGCTAGGAATCAACACCAACGTAGCCTCACTGACTGCCCAGAAAAACCTCTCTGGCTCTGGCATCGGCTTGAACAACGCAATCGCCCGCCTGTCCTCAGGCCTTCGTGTCAACAGCGCCAAAGACGATGCAGCCGGCCTGGCCATCGCCGAGCGCATGCAAGCGCAAATCCGCGGCTTTGATGTCGCAGGGCGCAACGCCAACGACGGCATTTCACTGTTGCAAGTGGCCGACGGCGCCATGGGCAAGATCAGCGACAACCTGCAGCGTATGCGTGAGTTGGCTGTTCAGGCCAAAAACGGTACACTGAACCCCACCGACCGTGTGAACCTGAACCGTGAATACACGGAGCTGGCCAACGAAGTGGACCGCATTGTCACCGGCAGCACCTTCAACGGCAACAACCTGTTTGATGCCGCCAACCAAACACTGAGCTTCCAGGTGGGCACCGGCAACGACTTGTCTGACACCCTGCAACTGAATTTGACTGACGACGGCACCTTGGCGGGCGATGACCTGACCACCATCATGACCGGTGCAGCCGCAAACATTCCAGCCAACCTGGGTGCGATTACTGACCAAACCCTGGCGGCCACAGCCATTACGACGCTGGACGCCTCGATTGACGCCATCACCGGTATTCGTGCCGTGGTGGGTGCGGGCCAAAGCCGACTGGAACAGGTGGCTGCCTTTGCAGACATCTCCAGCACCAACCTGCAGGCCGCCCGTGGACGCATCATGGATGCTGACTTCGCCAAGGAAACGGCTGCACTGACACGTTCGCAGATCTTGCAGCAGGCCGGCACCGCCATGCTCGCACAGGCCAACCAGTTGCCCAACAACGTACTGAGCCTGTTGCAGTAAGCCCTGAATTGACCAAGCACTGGCTGATCTGACTAGCATCGGATCAGCTGGTTTCGGCAGGGGACATTCCCGGATTCGGACCATTCGTCCTCTGCCTTTTTTCTCCCTGCTGGTGTTACTACCAATGACATCACGCGCATTTTGGCATTAAACTGCATTTGTTCCGTAAAAAATGCATATAAATGCAAGATTTCTCCCAAGCCTTTGTTCAAGCCTTCACCCTCATTGGGCAAGCTGATCCCACCTTGATCGACATCATTGCTTTGTCGCTTCAAGTCACGTTCACGGCCGTTTCCATCGCATGCTTGCTGGGTTTTCCAATTGGTGCCGCTTTGGCAATCGGTCGGTTTCCTGGGCGAATGGTCTTGGTGGTGTTTTTGAACTCCCTCATGGGTTTGCCCCCAGTGGTGGTGGGCTTGGTGATTTACCTGTTTTTGTCTGCGGCCGGCCCTTTGGGCTTTCTTCAATTGCTGTACACCCCAACAGCCATGGTGATTGCGCAGGTGGTGCTGGTCACCCCAATTGTGGCGGCACTGGCCCGGCAAGTGATTGAAGACCTGTATGGCGAATACGATGAAATGCTGCGCGCCATGAATGCCAGTCGCATTCAAACCATTTGTACTTTGATTGTGGATGCCCGCTATTCGTTGTTGACCAGTGCATTGGCTGGTTTGGGCCGTGCCCTGGCCGAGGTGGGCGCCGTGATTATCGTGGGTGGCAACATTGCCAATGTCACCCGCGTAATGACCACCACCATCGCATTGGAAACCTCCAAAGGTGAGCTGGCGCTGGCGCTAGGACTCGGGATTATTCTGGTTGTGCTTTCCATCCTGATCAATGCGGGCCTGTTCTTGCTGAAAAACAGCGCGCAAAAGAGGGCCTATGCTTAAGATGAATAGCGATCTTGCTTTGCTGGCCCCCGCAAAACCGTTTTCAGCCCACTTGCCAATTCAGTTTGAAGGCGTTCACCTTTCATTTGGCAAGCACCTTATTTTCAGTAATTTAAACCTGGAGATTGGCACACAAGGCATTACCGCGATCATGGGGCCCAATGGCGCTGGCAAAAGCCTGATTTTGCGTTTGCTCGCCGGCTTGCTCATGCCTGGGCAAGGTTCAGTGCGTTTCAACCAGAGCAACCGAATTCCCCGCGATCAAATTGGTTTCGTGTTTCAGCGCCCGGTGTTGTTGCGCCGCAGTGTGCAAGACAACCTGCTCCATGCCCTTGCAATTGCGGGTGTTGAGCGTGGTCAAAGGTCATTGCGCGCCGGCGCGCTGCTCGATCTGGGGGGGATGCAGCACCTGGCCAAGTCCCCCGCAAGAAAGCTCTCGGGGGGTGAACAGCAACGCCTCACCCTGTTGCGCGCCCTGGCAGCAAAGCCAGGATTGCTCATTCTGGATGAGCCCAGCGCCAGCCTCGATCCCCAAGCCACCGCATTGATTGAAAACATTGTGTTACGTGCCTGCCAGTGCGGCGTGAAAGTGATTGTGGTGACGCATGATCAAGGCCAAGCCTTGCGACTTGCTGATGAGGTGATCTTTGTACACAAGGGCAGGGTTCACGCCAGTCAAGCCACGGATGAATTTTTGAGAACACCCGCCAGCCGGGAGGCGAAGGCTTACCTGGCAGGCGAGTTGCTGATTTAAAACGAGGAGATACCATGACGAAAAGAATTCGATTGCTTGCCGCATTGTTGGCCACTGGTCTGTTTGCGCAAGCACAAGCGGCCGACAAGTTCATTGTTGTTCAATCCACTACATCCACCCAGAATTCGGGGCTGTTTGATCATTTGCTTCCAGCGTTCAAAGCAGACACAGGCATTGAGGTTCGCGTGGTGGCAGTGGGCACCGGTCAGGCTTTGAAGAATGCGCAAAATTGCGATGGGGATGTGGTGCTGGTGCATGCCAAGGCTGCTGAAGAAAAGTTTGTGGCCGATGGTTATGGCGTGAAGCGCCTTGACGTGATGTACAACGACTTTGTGGTGGTTGGCCCTGGCAACGACCCAGCGGGTGTGGCAGGCAGCAAGGATGTTGTGAAATCATTCAAAGCGATTGCTGATAAAAAGGCATTGTTTGCCTCACGCGGGGACGACAGCGGTACCCACAAGAAAGAACAGGAACTGTGGAAGGCAGCCAATGTGGATGTGAAGGCAGCCAGTGGCAAGTGGTACCGCGAGACTGGCTCCGGCATGGGGGCCACATTGAACACCGGTGTGGGCATGGGGGCGTATGTGTTGGCCGATCGCGCCAGCTGGATTGCATTTGGCAACAAAGGCAACTTCAAGATTGCGGTGGAAGGTGACCCTACCTTGTTCAATCAATACGGGGTTATCGCAGTGAACCCAGCCAAGTGCCCCAACGTGAAAAGCGAGCTGGGCAATGCATTCGTGAACTGGCTGGTGTCTGCCAAAGGGCAAGCCACGATTGCGGGGTTTCAGCAGAATGGGCAGTCTTTGTTCTTTCCCAATGCTGGCAAATGAGGCGTCTCAATAAGCCTTAAGAATTCCACACCACGGTGCCCATTGCCGTGGTGTTGTAGCCTTCAAATTGTTGTGCTTTTTTCTTGAATTCGCTGCTGCTCGTGAACTGAATGAGTGTTTGAAAAGGTGGCTCAAACCACGCTTTGCGACACACCATCAAATCAAAATTTTCCTGTTGTGTGGGCACAAAGCCAAGGCCAAATTGCAGGGCCAGTGCTTGCAAACCAGGTGCCGCATCGGCTTTTCCACTGGCCACTGCAGCAATGGTGTCGTTTTCGGTTCGGCAGTTTTCCGAGATATTCAACGCGGCCAAATCAAGGCCGTGAGTGTGCAGCAGGTGCTCGAACAAAATCATGCCGCCTGCACCAGCCTGGCGTGTGGCAATTTTCAACGCAGGCAAATCAGCCACGCTGCTAATTTTCTTCGGATTGCCTTGCGGCACAATCAAACCCTGTTGCCGCTTGGCCCAATGCACCAACACCACATTGCTTGTTGCAAAACGGTTTTGCACCGCATGTGTATTCCAGGCCGTGGTATTGGGGGTGTTGTTGACACTGAGTACGTGCAAACCGGTGGCCACCGCACCCTTGTTCTCAAACACATCAAGCCCACTTAGGCTGCCATCAAACTGCATGGCCAAACCACAACCCGATTCACGAATGGCCCATTCCAGAAGCGGGTCGTGGCTGCCAGCCAGCACATTCAATCGTGCATTGTTTTTGGGGGGCGACATCAATTCGCCCGTGCGTATCCAATGCATCAATTCGGCTTTGGGAAACAGCAGTTTGCCGGTGGCCTTCACACAGGGAATTTCTTGTGCACTGACCAGGTCGTAGAGCTTGCGCTCTTTGATGCGCAGCAGTTCAGCCACTTCCTTGGTGGTTAAAAATTCGGTAGTGTCTGAACCTGAACTCATGTGGCGCGGGTTTCTTCCAGTTTCGTCAAATCAATTTCATCAGGCTCAAGGCCAGGGCTTGTGCCCATCAAGCGCCGAATATCGTCGATCATCAGATACAGGCAAGGCACCAGCAACAGTGTAATGGCTGTGGCGAACAAAATGCCGTAGCCCAGTGAAATGGCCATCGGGATCATGAATTTTGCCTGGCGTGAGGTTTCGAAAATCATGGGCGCTAGGCCGCCAAATGTGGATACCGTTGTTAACATGATGGGGCGGAAACGCCGCACGCCTGAAATGCAAATGGCTTCATAAGGTGTCATGCCTTCGCGTACTTTTTCGTTGACGTAGTCCACCATCACCAGTGAATCATTCACCACCACGCCGGCCAGCGCAAGAATACCCATCATGGACACGATGCTGATGCTGTAGCCCATCAGCAAATGGCCCACAATCGCTCCGAAAATTCCGAACGGAATCGCCAACATGACTACAAACGGTTGCAGGTAGCTTTTGAATGGGATTGCCAGAAGCACATAAATGATCAACAAGGCCACCAGAAAACCTTTGCCCAGCCCACCCAGGGCTTCCGAAAAATCTTGCTGGCGGCCCGCAAAGCTGTAGCTCAAGCCTGGGTAGTCAGCCATCAACTTCGGCATGAGGTCTTGCACAGTGGCGTTTTGTACCTGCTGTGCCTGGTTGCGCGGGTTCACGTTGGCTGTCACTGAAATCGTTCGTCGTCCATCCCGGCGAGTGATGTTTGCCACGGCGCGCGTGTCGTCAAATTCAACCAGTGAGTGCAGGGGTACCAGTGTGCCTTGCGGTGTACGAATCAACAGGTCGCGTACATCGGTTTGCGCTGAACGTTCTGTTTCAGGGCGCATCACCAGCACCTTGACTTCGTTGCGGCCTCGTTGCTGGCGCAGCGCTTCAGCCCCAAAAAAAGCAGCGCGAACCTGTCGACCAATGTCGTTTGAACTCAGTCCCAAGCGGCGCGCTTCCTCTTTCAAAGTAAAGCTGAACTGTTCCTTGCCGTTCTGAAAGCCATCATCAATTTCGGACACCATGGGGTAGTTGGCCAGTTCACGCGCCAGTGCCTCGCTGGCTTGCCGCAGGGTATCTACATTGCGGTGGCTAAGCTGCACCGTGAAAGCAGGCCCACTGCCGGGGCCGCCCGAATCCGCTGCGAAGCGAATGGTTTCGACACCGGGAATATTGCCAACGTCGAGACGCCATTGGTCGGTGAATTCTGCAGTGGGCACTGGGCGTACGCCCGGCGGCGTGAGGTAAGTGCGAACGGTGATGTTGTTTTCATTCACACTGGCATAAATGCCGGTGCTCTGTTGTTCGCCACCAGTGGCCTCCACGGTTTTCAAAGCGCTGGCGACAATTCGATCGCGCACCAGGTTCACTTGTTCATTGGTGCTGCCCAGCGGCAATTGCGCCCGCACTTCAGACTGATCCGCTTCCACTTGTGGAAACAGTTCGAAGCCCATTCGGCCACTGACCGGCCAACTGATCACCAGCACCATCAAGGCAATGCCAACGCCCATGGACAGGTATCGGTATTCCACACATTTCTGGACGATCGGGGTGTAGCGGCGTTCAATAAACTGGCTGAATCCCTTGGAGAACTTTTGTTGCCAGTTGTGGAATTTTCCCTTGCTTTCTTTGCTGTGCGCCAAGTGGGCTGGCAAGATGAAAATTGCCTCCATCAGCGACACCACAAACACCGTACACACCACCAGTGGAATGACACCCCAAATTTTCCCGAGAAAGCCCGGTACAAACAGCAACGGTGCGAATGCTGCGATGTTGGTCAGAATGCTGAAAGTCACCGGCACGGCCACATCGCGCGCACCCTGAATGGATGCATCCAGCATGCTCATGCCTTGTTGCCGGTATTCATAAATGTTCTCGCCGGCAACAATCGCGTCGTCCACCACAATGCCCAGCGCAATAATGAAGGCGAACATCGAGATCATGTTAAAGGTGACCCCGAACAGGGGCAGTATCAACATGGCACCGAGAAACGCGGTGGGAATTCCCATACTGATCCAGAAGGCCAGCTTCCAGTCCAGGAAAATGGTCAGCAGCACCATCACGAGTATCAAGCCCATGACCGCGTTCTTGGCCAGCAACTCCTGTCGCTGTTTGTAGGTGTCAGAACGATCACTGACCACCGAAATTTCGATGCCTTCAGGCATCAAGGGGCGAATTCGCTCCAGCGCCTCCTGCGTGGCCTCGGAAATTCCAATCGGGGTTTGATCTCCAATGCGCGATACCGAAATTTCTATCGATGGCTTGCCGTTGAATGTGGCGTATTTGTCGATGTCCTGAAAGCCATCGCGCACTGTGGCAATGTCACCCAGCTTCAAGGGAGTGCCGCTGACGGGCGAGACAATCGGCAGCGCCGCAAATTCATTGGCGAAATCACGCCGCTCAGAAACACGCAGCAATATTTCACCGCTTTGGGTTGAAATACTTCCGCCGGATACTTCAATCACATTGGCCCGAATATTGTCGGCAATGCCCTGCAGCGTTAAGCCATAGGCGTTTAGTCGGGCTTCTGGCACTTCAACATGAATTTCCTGTTCGCGCGTTTCAGTCAAATCAACTTGCGTGATACCGGGGTTTTGCAGCAAGCCGTCGCGTACTTCTTCAGCCAGATTGCGCAGCGACAATTCATCGGTGTCGCCGTGTACCACCAAAGTGACTACGGTTCTCTTTCGCGCAGTCAGCGACACATTCGGTACTTCGGCATCACCGGGGAAGGTGGTGATTCGATCGACCTCTTGCTTGATCCTGTCGTAAACAGCCTGCGCATCTTCCGATTCATCAATTTCAATGACCACGCTGGCCACGCCCTCATTGGCTGTGGAATTGACTTCCACAATTCCCTCAATGGCAGAAATCGCTTCCTCAATGGCCAACACTATGCCTTGTTCAACATCTTCGGGACTTGCGCCCGGGTAGGCCACAGACACCGTGACCAAATCCAGCTCGAATTCGGGGAACACTTCTTTGGTCATGTTCATGAATCCGAATACGCCACCAATCAGACATACCCACATCAGGATGTTGGCGGCCACGGTATTTTTGGTCATCCAGGCCAGTGGGCCTGAGCGGTCTACCCGGCGTCGGCTTGCAGCATTCATGGTTTGACCGCCGCAGGTGTCTCGTTCGTCCGAATGGCCATGCGGTTCACCGGTGACCCCAGGTTGGAAGTCACAATGTTCTCGCCATTGTTCAAGCCACGATCAATCAACACATACTCGGCGGAACGGAAGGCGATATTGACGGGCCGAATATCAAGTTCACCGCCATCGTTGACCCACACGGTGTTGTCATGCACGGAGGAGGGCGCAAGTTTGAACACATTTTTCAGTTCAATACCATCAAAGCGAACTTTCACATACTGGGCCAGCAACAGTGGCTGCAGGTTCTTGTCGTTGCTCTTGTTTTGACTGCGGGGCACTTCGACCAATACTTGCGCTTGCCGTCCGTTGTCTTGCACGCTGGTTTGCAGGTTCAGCACCGTACCCTTGTGGCAACCGTCCTCTCGGCTGCTTGCATCGCTGACGCACACGGTTGAGCCCGCCTGTTTGTCTTCAGGGAACTTGATCCATTTCAAATCAGCTTGCGGCACGGCCACACTGATCCAGTAGGCCTCGCTGCTGGCCAACACGCCAAGTGCGGTGGAGGCGCTGACTTGCGCGCCCACACTTGCTTCACGACTCACCACCACACCGTCGAAAGGTGCCCGCAAAATGGTACGCTCCAGGTTCACCTTGGCGCGCTCAACACCGGCCTGCGCAGACTGCACAGTGGCCTTTGCAGCTTCCAGTTGTGGTTTGCGCAAAATCAGCGCACGTTCACGTTCATCCACATTCAAACCCAGTAATTCGAAGTCGGATCGCGCCACAACCTGGTTACCCAGCTCGGAGGTGAGCGTGGATTGTGCTTGTGCAAGTGCGGCTTGCGCTGTTTGTAATTCAATTCGGTAGTCGGTGTTGTCCAGCTGTACCAACACATCGCCCTTTTTGAAGGATGCACCCGGTACAAACTTCGGACCAATGCTTTGAACAGTGCCGCTCACCCGTGCCTGCAAAGTAATTTGTTGTTCGGGTTCAACCACGCCATAGCCCAGCAAGCTGACTGTGTAGTCTCCGGCTTTCACGGCTTCGGTGGTTACCAACCGTGCAACTTTTTCCGGCGGTTTGCGGCTGGCAGTGGGTGCCGTGGCCACCAGCAATTCAGACCCAACAACACCTATGGCAACGACCCCAACGGCCAGGCCAATTTGTACCCACTTGCGCTTGAAAAAAGATTGATCGCTCATGACTGCTCTGCTGCTGTAGATTGGGGAATGCTGCCGGACAGCGCCCTGTAAAGGGCAATCCGAAAGCCCACCAGTTGTTGTTGTGCGTTCACCAGGTTGCGCCTTAACTGGCTGGTGCTTTGTTGTGCATCCAGAATTGCCAGGTAGTCGACCGTGCCGTTGCGATAGCCTGCGAACAGCCGCTTCAAACTGAGTTCAGCCAGTTCGAGTTGCCTCTGAAAACTGTCCACGGCCTCGCGTTGCCGGGTTTCCTGAATCAGTGCATTGTCTACATCGGCCAGTGCATTGATTGCAGCGTCCTGGTATTGCGCCACGGCTTGGTCAAGCAATGCGCGTTGGCGTTCAACTTCCGCGGAGCGTGCGCCCCCGTCGAACAGTGGTGCGACCAGATTGACGCTCAAATTGCGCACCCAGTTGTCAAACAGCAAATCGGAGTTCGGGGTTTGATCGCTAAAACTTGCCCGCAAGCTGAGTTGCGGGAAGCGGTTGGCAATGGCGGCAGCCACACTGCGGTCGGTGGCCAGCACCTGCGACCAAGCCTGTTGCACATCGGGGCGTCGATTCAATAATTCAGCAGGAAAACCTGTTGCAGGCAAAGGGGGGAGAGCGGGTAGGCTCTCACGATTCAGGCTGATTTTGTTGGGGGGTTGGCCTACCAACAGCGCCAGGCTGTTGAGCAAGACATCGCGATTGGACAGGGCTAGAGCCAGGTTACCTTGGGCCGATTCAACCAGTTGTCTTTGTTGGAACACGTCAGAGGCCACCGCACCGCCCTGACGGAATCGCAATTCAACCAATTTTAAATTGGTCTGAAAACTCCCCAGCTCTGTTTCGAACAGCCGCACAGTCTGATCGGCAGCCACCCATTGAGCCCAAGTGGAGGCCAACTGGCCGGCGATGCTGATGCGGGCGGCATCCAGTTCATAGCGCGTGGCCTGAAGTTGCAATTCAGAGGCTTTGGCCGAGTTGCGAACCCGCGACCACAGATCAATTTCATAGCTGGCTACAAACGAGGCCGAGGTAAACAACCCGCGATTGTTGGTCGCCTGCCCTTGTATGCTGGTGCCTTTCACAGTGTTTTCCTGTCGGCCTGCATTCAATGTGAGCGAAGGGAAAAAACTGGCTTGTGCTGCGTCCAGGCTGGCTTGAGCTGCACGCAACCGGGCTTCAGTGGCCTCAAGGCTCAGGTTGTCGGCCTGTGCCTGCTGCATCAGTGTGTTGAGTTGTTCGCTTGCAAAACCCGTCCACCAGTCAGCTGGGGCCTGCACTGCATCCGGGCTGACCAAGGGTTTGAACGTTGCATTTTCAAACCGGCTGTCAATTTCTGGTTTTCTGGACTCAACAGTGGCGCAGGCCCCCAGCGACAGAGCCAAGGCAAGGGGCAGCAGGGGTTTGAGGTGGTGCTTCATGGTGTCGTTTTTCTTGTTGAGTGCCCATCAGACCACAGTCTTGGGCTGTTTGTTCAGCTGTTAACTGATCTTTACAAAATTGAACCGAAAATCACCATGCCCCTGCTTTCCTTATTTCGAGGCCAGTTGCCGCAAGGCGTACACATACCCTTGCCAGCCCAGCCCGCAAATGACACCTTCAGCCAAGTCTGAAAAATAGCTGTTGTGTCGAAAGCTCTCGCGTTTGTAGATGTTGGACAGGTGCACTTCAATAAACGGAATGGCCACGCCGGCCAGTGCGTCGCGCAGCGCGACGCTGGTGTGGGTATAACCGGCCGGGTTGATCACAATGCCTGAGACATCTTCGGTTTTTGCCTTGTGAATACGGTCAATCAATGCACCCTCATGGTTGCTTTGAAAGGTCATCAACTCGAAACCATCGGTGAAGGCAATGTTCTTCAAGGCTTTTTCAATGTCAGCCAGGGTCATGTGTCCATAGATGCCGGGCTCGCGCGTGCCCAACAGGTTCAGGTTGGGACCGTTGATCAGCAGCAGTTTTTTCAAGTTTCTTCTCCGGTGCGGGTGTGTTTGAAAAAATAGTAACAAGCAATGCGGCGGGCTAGGGGGATTCGTCTACACTGCGGACACGTTCGCGCACAAAATAACGACAATTTCGAATAATTACAGGACAGAGGCAAGCCATGAACACCAACATCGACGCAATTTTCAACTTACTGGCAGGCACAGCACGCGGCTGGCGCGGCACCGGCATCACTGCCCGAGCCCGAAAAACGCCCGAAAAGCCATTGAAACTGTACGACATCGAAATCAGTCCGTTTTGCCGGTTGGTGCGGGAAGCGCTTTGCGAAATGGACCTGGACGTGATGATTTTGCCTTGCCCCGCAGGTGGCAAGCGTTTTCGCGACGAGGCTCGCCAATTGTTGCCCGGCACCAAGTTTCCAATGCTGGTGGATGACAACACCGGCGTGGTCATGAATGAATCAGCCGACATCATCGATTACCTGGCCAAAACCTACGAGAGCAAATTGAAAAGCCAGCAGGGCTTTGGACGCAAAGTGGCGGTGGGGACTTCGGCTTTGGCCAGCACCTTCCAGTACCGGATCGGCGGGTTTCAGGGCATGAAAGCCCGACCATCAAAAGCACCTGCTGAACCCTTGGTGCTTTACAGCTTTGAGAGTAGCCCATACTCCAAGCCTGTACGCGCGCGTTTGTGCGAACTGGAAATTCCATATCTGCTGAAGAACACGCCCAAGGGCGCCATGACGGACATGGGCCCGCCGGTTTTCCGCGACAAGCTGTTTAAGGCGCCACAAGGCACCACGCGCAACCGGGCTTGGTTGTCGGAGAATACTGGCAAGGTGCAGGTACCTTATCTGATCGATCCGAATACGGGTGTGGCCATGTACGAGTCCAACGACATCTTGCGGTACCTGGACAAGACTTACGGCGCTTGAATTGCAAGGTTCTTGGCGAGGGTTGGGTGCTGCGCTGGCTGGCCTAAGCAAGGCTTCTGATCCGGCTTGACGCTTCTGGCTTGGGGCATGCGAAACGCTTAAGCGTCTTCGCATCGACCTTGCAGGTCGCCCCGCGCTGTGAAGCCGCCGGGAAGCCCTGCAAAGCCGGCCAGCCAGAGCAATGCCCAAGCCTCGCCTGAACCAAGGCAGCCGGCTCGCAAGTCGCCAGTGCTGTAGTTCGCTTGCTCAGATTGCAATGCCCTCGCAGCGCCGATCAAGAAAACCTGCCCGTTTGAATTCACCCGCCACGGTCGGCCACAGGCCGACACCGAGACTCGGCCCGCTTTTTTGCCGAGCGAGGTGAGTCAGGGTGAATTTCAAAAAGGGAATACAGGTTTTCTGGCGCGAGAGGGTATGCACCTGAGCAAGCAGGTGAGCGGGATGCAACTAAAAACGCTAGCGGCTATTTGGAGCCGCTTACGCCAAATAGTGTTCAGGTCTTCCGAACCACTACGCTGCCAATCGAATAACCCGCGCCGAAGGAGCAGATCACGCCCACATCGCCGCTGCCCAAATCATCTTTGTGGCGGTGAAACGCGATCACAGAACCCGCCGAGGCGGTATTGGCGAATTCATCAAGAATGACAGGTGCTTTGTCGGCCGTGAATTCACTGCTGCCCAGCAGTTTTTTGGCAATCAACTGGTTCATGGCCAGGTTGGCCTGGTGCAGCCAATAGCGGCGCACATCAGTGGCCGAACTCAAACCCAGACTTTGCAAATGGGTGCTCATGTGCTCGGCAGCCATGGGGCAGACTTCCTTGAACACTTTGCGGCCTTCCTGAATGAACAGCTTGTCACGCGCATTCGGATTAGCGTCTTCCGAGCGGTTCAGAAAACCAAAGTTGTTGCGAATGTTGTTCGAGAATTTGGTGGCCAATTTAGTGCCCAGTACTTCCCAACTGCCCGGTTTGGCATCCTCAAGGCGCTGCACGATTACAGCGGTGCACACATCACCAAAGATAAAGTGACAGTCGCGATCCAGCCAAGCCTGGTGGCCCGAGGTAATTTCAGGGTTCACCATCAACACCGCACGGGCTGTGCCGCTGCGCACTGCGTTCACCGCCTGCTCAATCCCGAAAGTGGCAGAAGAACAGGCCACATTCATGTCGTAGCCGAAACCTTCGATGCCCAAGGCTTCCTGAATTTCAATGGCCATGGCCGGGTAGGCGCGTTGCATGTTCGAAGCTGAACAAATCACGGCGTCAATGTCAGCGGCGGTAAGCCCTGCGTCGTCCATCGCTTTGCGGCCAGCGTCCACGGCAATTTCTGCCATCATCGACAGTTCAGAATTTGGTCGTTCCTTGAAATAAGGGTGCAGGCGATCCGGGTTCAGAATGCCTTCCTTCTCCATCACATAGCGTTGCTTGATCCCGGATGCGCTCTCAATGAAGGCCGAGTTGGAAGGCTGAAGTGGCTGAAGTTCTCCGCTGGCAATTTCAGCCGCATGCTCTTCGTTGAACTTCGCCACGTAGGCATTGAATGACTCCACCAATTCATCGTTGGTGATGGTTTGGCTGGGCACGAAAAGTCCCGTGCCGCTGATGGCTACCTTGATCATTGCGCTCGTCCTGGGTGGATGATGGTGTGTTCTATCTCTTGCGCAATGATAAAGGCAAAGACGCCAAATTTTAAGACGCCAAGCGCATTTGTTCCACGGACATACCCTGATCCGCCGGTTCGGCCCTGCGGCCAATTCCTTCGTAAATCAAGCCATAATCCGCCAGCAGTGCCGGGTCATACAGGTTTCGGCCGTCGAACACGGCCTTTTGGCGCAGTGTGCGGCTCAACATCAAGAAGTCTGGGCTTTTGAACATGCGCCATTCGGTACACACAATCAAGGCATCTGCATTGAACAAGGTTTCTTCCTGGGTTTTAGCAATTTCGAATTCGCCCAGCAAGGGGCCGTCTTGCCGGAATGCGGCCAAGTCTTCTTCCATGGCGCGGCGCGCAGTTTCGTTGGCCACCGGGTCAAAGGCCTGAACTTTGGCGCCGCGCAGCACCAGCTCGGCAGCAATCGTACGGCTACTGGCCTCTCGCATGTCATCGGTTTCCGGCTTGAAGGCCAGCCCCCACATGGCAAAGGTCATGTCGCTGAGGTCTTCGCCGAAGCGCTGAATGATTTTCTCAACCAGCACACGTTTTTGACGCTGGTTGCTGTGGTTCACCGCTCGAAGTATGGACAGGTTCTCGCCCGCTTCTTCGCCGGTCCGGATTAGTGCGCGCACGTCTTTGGGGAAGCAGGACCCACCGTAACCACAACCTGCGTACAAAAAGGAAAAACCAATGCGGGGATCCGAGCCAATGCCCGCGCGCACCTGTTCAATGTCAGCACCGATTTTTTCAGCAAGGTTGGCCAGCTCGTTCATGAAGCTGATGCGGGTAGCCAGCATGGCGTTGGCAGCGTATTTGGTCAATTCAGCAGAGCGAACATCCATGCACATCAGTCGCTCATGGTGGCGCTGAAATGGGGCGTACAGCGACTTCATCATTCGCAGGGCGCGCTGACCTGCAGGTGTGTTGTCGGTGCCCAGCACGATGCGGTCCGGGCGCAGAAAATCGTCAATCGCTGCACCTTCTTTCAAAAATTCAGGGTTCGATACCACTGTGAAGGCATGCAGGGCATTGCGTTGCACCAGCATGCGGCGCACTTCATCGGCCACTCGCTCGCCGGTACCCACAGGCACAGTCGATTTGTTGATGATGACCTTAAAGCCGTTCATGTGTGTGGCAATTTGCTGGGCCACTTTAACCACATGGCGCAAATCAGCGCTGCCATCCTCCCGAGGCGGCGTGCCCACGCAAATAAAAATCAGTTCGGCGTGGTTTACCGCGTCTTCAATTCGGGTGGTGAAATCCAGGCGTTGCTCGCGAATGTTGCGTTCGAGCAATTCATCCAGACCAGGTTCGTAAATCGGGCTTTGCCCATTCTGAAGCTGAGTGATCTTGGCGGCGTCGATGTCGCAACACAAAATTTTGTTGCCCACTTCAGCCAAACAGGCGGCTGTAACCAAACCAACATATCCACTGCCAATGATAGAGACGCGCATGTGCTTTGCTTTGATGAGTGATCAATGCGAGCAGTGTGTTGCGGCAGTGTTGCCTGCGTTTGACAGATTTAAGACTGGATTGTGACAGCGCGGGGAGGGGAATTGTCAGGGGATCTAGATTGTGGCGAAGGCGGTAGGGTTACCGCCTTTCCACCAACCGCATTATTGCAAAGTCAGTTTGTTGTCTTGACCGAAACGGCGCATTTGGTGAACCACGGCCAAGGCAACCTGACCAACCACCAAGCAACCAGCAGCCAACAAATTCGGGCCCTCAAGGTTGGTGCCGTTGAGGTACTGAACACCAGCGTTGATTGTGAAGCCAGTGGTCAACATCGCCATAAACAACATGCCAGGTGTGCGAACTACGGAGTCGATAAAGTTTTTCATTTTGGTATCCCTTTTACTTTGGATGCGAAATCAGGGCTTTCGCTTTAACCCTGCAAACTGTGTTGTGTTTGCATGGTTTGTATTGTGTACAGTTGTGCACTAAAAATCAATATGTGAAGTTAGAGTTATCTTTCTATAATCGTATATTATTGATTTATTGGAATTAAATTAGTTGTCAATTGTGTACGGCCTGTTTCTTTTTTCAAAGCGAAGAGTCCAAACTGATTCACCCACATCCGGATAGTTCAACACGAATCCCCTGAAAAGCAAGGGGGTTTGCTCCATGTGCCCAGGCACTGGCCAGTTGAACAATACTTCCACCTTTCTGTTTCGGTACAGGGGGTTCAGCACTTCCTGTTCAAACTCGGTCAACACTTCAGGTGCCAGCAGGTCAGTCAATTTTTGTCCGTTGAGCGTGGATTTAAGGTTCGCTCCTTGTAACAACAACAGGGCCGCCGGGTTGGCCAGTTTTATCCTGCGCGATTCATCGAGGGTAATGACTCCATCGGGGGCGTGGGCAATCAGTTCTTCCAATGAATGCATGTCTTTCCAGAGCATGCGGGCCTCGGTCTCATCTCGGTATGATTTGGTGTACCCGATCAATTTCCTGTCGTGGCCGTAGACCGGGGACAAATTCATCCGCAGGTGAATCCGTTGGGCCGAGTCATTCGTTCGTACTGTCTGGATGTTTTTTAACGACTCTCCCTGAGCTGCACGTTGATGAAGTCGTTTTTCGGAGGATTGAAGTTCTTCGGGCACTGTCAGGTTGTGCTCTTGATCATTGAGAACGCTAGCCCGGTCCAGTCCGAACAGCTCTTCTGCAGCCCGGTTCCAAAGCTGAATCCTTCCCTGTGAATCTTCGGCAATGAGCGCCTCTGAGGCGTTGTTGACCATCTGTTCATGCAAATTGAGTGAATCGCGGGTGTCCATCGCTTTTTTCAGCCTGAATGCGGCAAAAACGCTCAATGCCATACCAAATATCATCCAGGCCAGATAAATCGGGTTGTACTCACTCCCACTACTCGGTTCGCTAGGCCAATACTCCAGTCGCCAACTGCGGTTGCCAAGTTGTACGTCGCGTGTTGTCGCCAGATGCGGAAACAGGGTGACATTTTTGGGTTCAACATTGTCAAAAAAAAGGATTGGCTTGTTGGCCTCTTCAAGAATGAAAATCCTCACCTGCAATCCCGGCTCCTGAGCGATCCAGGGTTTCAGAAAGCGATCAATTGAAACAGGAAAAGACACCCAACCCAGCAATTCCTCATAGCGAATACCTAGATCACCGGAGGGTACTGGTTTGTCGAACACGGGCATCAGCATCGTAAATCCCATGCGTCCGACATCGGCGTTCTGAATCATGGTGATGGGTTTTGAGACTGCCAATCCTGCTCTTGAAAAGGAGCTCAGGCAGTTCTCGCGACGAATTTTTTCGGAGCCCAAATCGAGACCCTGCGCAGAGTCATTTTCCTTGGCGGGTTCGATGTACTGCATCACGAAGCGGTCCTGTGAAGAGGGACTGATCAACCGGATTTGAAAATCTTTCAGTCCTAGTGCGTTCATTTCCTGAAGAAATCTGGACTCCTCTTTCAAGGGGACCTTTCGCGCAAAACCCAGACCAAGTGCGCCCGGAAAATTCTCTCCCAAATTCAGGCCTGCAACATAGTCGCGAAATCGCGATGGAGTCAGTTCTTGCAAACCAAATGCCGAGATGAAAGTCGCTGTATTCAAAAGGCTCAACTTGTACTCATCCACGGTTTGCTGGAGTTCGTCGGTGCGCCTGTCCAGCAGGTGTTCAAATGCAAGGCGCTGGTGTTCGATGGCCTTGTTTTGCAGTGTGATTCCGATCGCGAGGCTCAGGCCCGTGCCAAGCAAACACAGCACAACTGCATACATCCAGTTTCCGGATAATTGTTTCATCACGCGTATCTCAATCTGGTGAATCTGATTGTTGTTGGAGTCGGGCGCGAATGTCGTCGATCAACACGTCTGGATCAAATGGCTTGGTGATGAAGTTCGTGAAACCAATGTGTAGACATTCCTCTTTCATGCTGTTGCTGACATGGCCAGAGACCGCATACACTGGCAGCCCTTGCAGCTCCGGGTGTCGGCGGATTAGTCGGGTTGCCTCCAGGCCGTCCATGACGGGCATCTGCAGATCCATGAGCACGGCATCAAACCTGGCACTTCCACTGGTGAGCAGGGCCAGGGCATCCGCCCCGTTACTGACACAGGTCACCGAAATGCCCCGATTCTCCAGTAACTTTTTGAATACCTTGGCATTCAGTGAATTGTCTTCAGCCAGCAGCAAGTGAATGGGGTCAAGGCCTGCTGATTCAACTGAAGAAAGTCGTTCCCTGTGGTCCTGTTCATAGGCACGGCTTAAGCGTTGCCGTGTCAGAGGTTTCATGAGCAGACGAATGTGGTGCTTTTCCGCAACTGCGGGCAAATCCTTGCCAAGCCACACCATGTGTTGGGTCAAATGCTGTTGCGTGTCCAGAAACTGGTCCAGCCAGTCCAATTTGTCCGTACTCAGCGGTTCAGGTATGTCCAGCAATACACGGGCATTGTCGTGTCTCGGCAAAATCTTGTCGCTGTTGCTGTTACGTTGAAGAAAGCGGACCTGCCAATCAGGCTCCAGGCAAGTCGCAAGATGAGGGTCCAAGGCCATGTCCCCGACATGTAGCAATATCCGGTTGCCTGGACTGCTCTGAGAATCCCGTTGATCCTGCTGTTGTTCGCCATGTTCGAGCGGTACGCGAAATTCAAATTGAGTGCCCCGATTGGGTTTGCTTTGAACCTGTATCGTTCCTCCCATTACCTCGATGATTTGCCGGCAGATAGCGAGGCCAAGCCCGGCGCCGTTGTAGCGCTTCTGAAGTGAGGAGTCCACCTGGTAGAACGCATCGAAAATCCGCTCAATGTCGTTTTGGGGAATACCCACGCCCGTGTCAGAGACTTCGACAATGAGTTGGTCGCGTTCTCGGCTCTCGGTGACTACATAAATTCTTACTTTCACGCTTCCGAACATCGTGAACTTGAATGCGTTGGAAATCAGATTCTGGATCACCTGTTCAATTCGGCCTCGGTCACCCAGATAGTGAGTTCGGCTGGGCGATGGCTCCAGAAGAATAGGTTCCACTCCAGGTTTTTGAAGCCATTGCTGTTGCAGCATGTTTGCGGTGTTGTCGACCAGGGTCGCGAGCTGGAAACTGCTGTGATTGAGTCGAAAGTATCCCTGTCGAATTTTGGAAAGATCCAGAAGATCATTGACAATCACATTGACTGCTTCGCTGGATTGTTTGATTGCCTTGCCCAAATCCTGCACCTCGGTGGAATAGGCTGGGGCATCCAGCATCATTGCAATGCTGTTGATCGATGTCAGCGGTGTCCGGATTTCATGCGACACGTTGGCAATCAGTTTGTCTTTCAGTTCGTTGGCCGATTTTGCCAATTCATAGGCTGCGTGCATCGCTTTGCGTGACCGGTATTCATGGACGGACATCCAGATGACGACGGCCATGGTAATCGCCGCAAGCAGCACAAGAAAAGGATGAATGCCGACAGCGGGGCTCCATCCTTGCTTGGGCACAACTTCAATGGCCCATTCACCATACGGAAAAAAAACGGTCGATGAAATGGGATCGATTAACCGCAGACCAGGATTGCCATGAATAGGCACCCAGTCAGCATGCATGGGGCTTTTTTGCTGAATACGTACAATCAGCCCTTGCTGTTCCAGGGGCTCGATCACCGTTTGCTTCACGTACTCAAAATCGATCAATACGGCAGCAAAGCCCATCAAGTCGCGATTGCTGCCGGCGTTGCGTTGGCGATAAACCGGGTATCGAAGAATCAGGGCATTGCCGCCCTGAACGAGTTCACGCGGCCCTTCCATGATGGTTTTGCCGGTCAAGGCTGCCTCTTCGAGATAAGGGGCAGTCATGGGGGCTTTGTAAAGATTCAACCCAATCGCACTCTGGTTCAATGCGGGGTTGGTCAGGAATGTGAGTATTCCGTCAGGTGCGTATTGCAGACTACGAATGGCGGGGTTTTCGACCGAAAGTAGCGTGGAGAAGCGCTCGAAACTGGTCTGGTTCAGCTCTGGAGTTTGCCGTACAAATACCTCAATGGAGTGCAAGTTGGCACTGGCCTTGCCCACAATCTTGTCGAGTTTGTTGGCGTGGTGGTCCAGGGTATAGCGCACCTCTGCTTTGACGCGTTGAGCCTCACTTTGCTGTTGGATGGAATTGAACAGCACCAGACTCAACACGCAAGCGCTGAGAGCCACACCAATTAGCCAAGGCAACAACCCAAGTGAGGATTGCTTGTTGCTACAGTTGGCAAATGTTTTGTTTGATGACATGGTGGGCAAGGCTCATTACTTTGCGCTCAGAGTAGTCTTGCCAATCAGTCGATCATCTGCTGATTACAGTGGTTTAATCGCCTCGTTTACAATTGTTATAGATCTTGGGTCTCAGGCCGCGAAATAGGCCTTCATTCGATCCGCATAACCCAGTTCATCTGCTTTGGTCCTGGCCAGGTTGCGATAGGCTTTGTTCACCTTGTCGGTGAGCTTGGCCATTCGAACTTGTGCTTTGTCGTCCATTTCGGCGGTAATCAAACCGACTTCAACCAACAGGTTTTCATCCGAAAATGCAGCGGCAATCAGTTCAATCAATTTTTCGTCGTTCAGCATGTTGGCCAGCTTGGCAATGCGGTCCTTGCGTTGTGCATAAAACGAAATGTGCAGGTTGGCAGCCGGGTCTTTGATCACTTCCATGATCTCGATGGCTTTCTTCTCAGGAATGTAATCCGTAAAACCGCCCAGTACATGAAAGTCACCATGCTCGACCAGTTTGGCAGCAACTTTCTTCAATTGCTCAACCGGCAGATCCGAGAGCATATCCACTGCCCGCTCAGGAATCTGCTCGCGTGCCACTTCAGCCATGAAGTCGGCATCAAACAGTTTGCACAGGCTGATCGCCTTGCTCATGGGCGTGAAGTACGACATATTCGCAGTGATGGCAGGGCCAAACACCTTGGTACACAGTGTGGCACTGATGGAGTCGGGTGCCAGTTTGCCTGCGCCTGCAATCCGCTCGAATACCGGGCCGAACTTGTTCAGCAGGCTGTTCTGGAAATTGGTTCGCAATTTTTGTAAAGCCAAAGCATCCAGTTTGTCCAGGTAGGCCAGCTCATCGGCAGATTTGTGCAGTGCTTGTGCCAAACGGCGTAGTTCAGTGTTTCTGTCCATGATTTACAGTCCCAGAATTTTCTTAACGGTGCCACGCAACAGGCGGGGAATGTGCTCCAGCGCGTTGTCCATGCTTTGCTTCAGGAATGCGTCGTGGGCTTGGTGTGCAGCGGCCAGGTCGGCGGCCAGTTTCTTTTGACTGGCGGTACTGAGCTGCTCCAGCTCGGACATGGGCTCACCCAGTGCGTCGATCAATGCGGGGTCCAGTTTGGGCATGCAAGTCTCCAGTTTTATTAAGTTTTGATGAATGATATGTTGAAAATTCGAATTCGACAGTTTTTCTTTCCCATTTAGAGCATGGTGTCAAATTCAAGTCGGGGGCATATCGCATACACTTTCATCACTCACTTCACACTGACTGTTGATCCATGGCGCGCCTTCAACTGGACTTCCCGGATGAAAACTTTGTTTTCAGCACAACCTTGACGGTTCGAATCACGGACATCAATGCGGGCAACCACCTTGCCAACGATTCCATGATTTCCATGATCTCGGAGGCGCGTGCACGCTTCTTGTTTCAGATGGGGGTGCCTGAACTGTCCGAGGACAAAACCGGCATCATTGTGACCGACCTGGCCACCATGTACAGAAGCGAAGCGCATGCAAGGGATCAGCTTTTGTTTGAGGTGGGGTTGATGGATTTCAACAAATACGGTTGCGATATTGTTTTTAGAATCACACGCCCTGCGGATGGTCGATTAATTGCATTGGCCAAGTCGGGTTTTGTATTTTTTAATTACAACCTGAGCAAAGTCGTGCCAATGCCAAACCAGGTGTTGACTACTTTTGAGCAGGCTTTGGCCAATCAGCAGAATCAATAAAAACCAGAAAGAGAATACCGAGTGAACAGTTACCTACCCTTGAAAACCCACGAATCGCACTACCTGAACTTGCGCGGTCTGCGCACCCACTTGCATTGCTGGGGCCCGGAAGATGCGCCTTTGCTGGTGATGGTTCACGGCTGGATGGATGTGGGAGCAAGCTACCAGTTTGTTGTGGATGCATTGAAACAGGAATACCGTGTTGTCGCTCCGGACTGGCGGGGGTTTGGTTTGAGTGATTGGCCGGTAGCCGACGGCTCGCCCGGCATTCGCTCTTACTGGTTTCCGGATTATCTGGCCGATCTGGACGCTTTGCTGGATCACCTCTCGCCCACACAGCCAGTGAACCTTGTCGGGCATAGCATGGGTGGAAACATTGCCATGATGTATGCAGGTGTTCGACCACAGCGCATTCGCAGTGTGGTGAATCTGGAAGGTTTTGGCATGCTCGATTCACCGCCTGAAAAAGCACCCAAGCGCTATTCCAATTGGCTCGATGAAATTAAAACACCCAAAGAACTGCGCACTTACAACAGCCTGGAGGCAGTGGCCAGGCGTTTGCAGAAAACCAACCACCGGCTGAGCGACGAGAAGGCCATGTATTTGGCGCAGTTCTGGAGCCGGGTGGGGAATGACGGTTACAGCTTGCTGGGCGATGCTGCGCACAAAATCATGAATCCAATTGGTTACAGGTTGGCAGAGGCGCAAGCCTGTTGGAGCAATATTGCGGCGCCGGTGTTGCATGTCGAAGCCAAACAGACCGAGGCAGGCATGTGGTTGAGCCGCGCCGGTGAGCCCGTTGATTTTGATGCGTTCCGTACCCGGTTCAACTGCGTGCCCAACTGGAGGCATGTGGTCGTTGACCATGCTGGACACATGGTTCATCACGATCAGCCTGAAGTGCTCGCCGGCTTGATCGAGTCACACATTGCCCAAAGTACGAACGCAGGATAAAAAAAAGCCGACTTCGTGAGAAGCCGGCTTAACCTTTCTCGCTTGCGGAGAAGAGGAGACATGAGGTTGAACACTGTTACAGCGCTCAATGTGAACATTCTCGCGCTTAGGTTTAGGAACGACAAGCAGTTTTGTAGGTAATTTATACTAGACAAAACCATGAACTTTCACGGTTTTGTCACATACACAGGCTTTCCAGATGCCCCACATTACGATTGAATACAGCGACAATCTTCACAACCTGGACGAGTCCTGGGTGTTGCTCCAGGTAAATAAAGCCTTGATGGGACTCGGTATTTTCATGGATGCGGACATCAAGACCCGTATTCACGGTCTGCGTTCTTACCGCATGGGTATGGCCGCGGCTGAAAGTGGGGACCACGCCTTTGTGGCGGCCACAGTCGAGTTGCTCAGTGGTCGCGAGTTCTCTGTTCAAGAGCACTTGGGGCAAGTGTTGCTTAAGGTGCTCGAAAGAACCTGTCTGCAGACAGACGGCCTGCAAACCCAAATCAGCGTGCATGTGCGGGAAATGCAGTCAGAGCTGTATTTTAAATCGGTCAGCAAGCGCAGCTGATCGCCTTGACCAATCAGGCTCCCAACAATTGATGCGGGTTTTGTCCCTGCATTTTTCGTTTCAACAGTTCAATCAGTCTTGGTTCATCCAGCAAAGCCATGTGCCCTGTGCGGTCAATTACATGATTGGCCGCACCTTCAAGGTGGGCAAAACGGTGGTGCAGTATCAATGCATCAGGAATGGCAATCACGCTACTCATTTTTTGCCGGTGTGCGTCGTCTTCCACGTTCAACTGGTTCAGAAAGTCGCTGTTGGGTAGCATGTCCACCGCACAGTCGCCCACACCCAGATGAGCCATACGGGTGCCATTGTTGGGCGAGGCCAGTGTGAACAGGTGTTGCACCTGGGTGTGGCTGTGCCAGCGGGAGCTCATGGCCTTGCGAACAATCAGCCCCCCCATGGAATGCCCTACAAGATAAGTGTTGGCCCCATCACATTCGGCCTGTTCCAAAACCGTGTCCATGTAATGTCCAAAATCTTGGGCCATGTCGTGCACCGAAGCCAGCAGGTAACGTGGCTGATACAAAGCCACTCGCACGCCGCTCCACAGCAGTTCTTCATACAGGGTGGCAAAACACCCGGGTTTTTCCATATACCCCGGTACCATGAACACAATGGGCAACTGGCGGTTGTGAAAGTTTGGGCTGAATTCGGGTACGAATTGCGCTACGCGTTGGCGAAACAGAAAACTGAGGCCAAACAGGTAACCTTCGCGGGCGGCGAGTTTGGCGACTTCGGCCACGCCCAATTTGGAGTGGCTGGATACAGGTGTTTGAGCGGCCATTGGTTGTCCCCTTTTGAAATGCTTAAGGTGTGCTGGCTCGTTTTATTTAAATTACGCTTGTATGCGCATTCACTACAATTGAATTAACGGCAGAAAAGCATCGCAATTGAGCACTTGTTGCAGAAATGTTGAATGCAATAAACATGCCGCCAGCCCTCTGCGTTGGCTTAGTCCACTCAGACTACAGACGGCTGTTTGGTGCCCGTGGTATAGATTTGTCATGAATAAAAAAACAAGATGAGGTGAGTAATGAGTGGGAGATTGTTGTCGGCGGTGCTGATACTTCTTGGCGCCAGCGGGTGTGCCACCATGAGCAAGGAGGAATGCTTGGTGGCGAATTGGCGAGAGGTTGGTTTTACCGATGCATCACAAGGTTATACCCAGGCCCGCGTTGCCGAGCACCGCTCAGCCTGTGCCGAGGCCAAAGTGACGGTGAATCTTGAGGAGTACAACAAGGGTTTCGAGCAGGGCCTGAAGAACTATTGCACGGTGAATACGGGTTTTGATCTGGGTTCCAAGGGTGCAGCTTACCCGGATCAATGCAATGAAAAAACCTATCCAAAGGTACGTGCGGGTTACAAAGAAGGGCAGCTCGTTTACAACGTGCAGCGGGAACGCAACGAAGTGGAGCGTCAGTTACAGGACAAGCGGGAGCAGTCCAAAGCACTGACCGAGCAAATTGCACAAAACCGGAGCAGGGCGGACAACAAGGCTTTGTCGTCCAGTGAGCGAAGCAAGGCAGAAAAAACAGTTTCGGCGCTTCAGCGCACCGCAGCTGATCTGTTTCGCGAAACCGGGGAGTTGGAACAAAAAGCCCGCAGTCTGGATTCCAAAATCAACCAGATGCGGGCCAGTTTTCAGCAGCGCTGAGGGATTTTACGCCAGCGTGTCTGCCCAAATGTTCTGGGCCCAGTTCCAGGCGTAGGTGCCTTCCAGTTCATTGGGTTCTGCAGATACACCACCCGAACCTTCAACGGTCAGGAAGGTTTTCTTCTCGGCGTTGTACACATGCACGCTGGCCACGTGAATCACGTTTTTGGTCGTGACGTAGCTGTAGCAGGTGTTGTTGGTCAACGGTGTGGCATTGGGTTCCCAACCGCTGAGCTGAGCCACGATGGCGGCGGCGACCACTTTGGCCTGGCTGTTGGCCATGTGGCCGCTCTTTGGCATCAGGGGCGCGCCTTGCACCGAGTCGCCGATCACATGCACATTGGGCGCAACGGTGGATTCGAATGTCATGTAGTTGACCTCGGCCCAACGGTTGTTCAGGTTGGCGATGCCGGAATCGACTGCCAGTTTGCCTGCGCGCTGGTCAGGCAGAATGTTCAGTACGTCGCCTTTGATGGGCTCCTCGAATTCAAAACGCACTGTTTTTGTGGCGCCATCCACGCCGGTGACTTTCATGTTGGGGCGATATTCCAGAATGCCTTTGTACTCGCTTTCCCACACGCCCTTGAACAACTTGCCTTTCGAGGTTACGTCTGCATTCGCATCCAGCAGCAGTACTTTGGATTTCGGCTTGTACTGTTTGAAGTAGTTGGCCACCATGCTGGCGCGCTCGTAGGGTCCGGGTGGGCAGCGGTAGGGGGCGAGTGGCACGTTCAAAATGTAGGTGCCGCCATCGGGCATGGCTTCCAGCTGCTTTCGCAGTCCCACAGTTTCCGGGCCAGCTTTCCAGGCTTGCAGAATTTGACCGCTCGCATTGGCGGCAGCCAGGCCTTCAATCTTGTCCAGTTGCAAATCAATGCCCGGTGACAACACCAGTTTGTCATAAGGAAGGGTTTTGCCGTTTTTGAGTTTCACGGTGCGTTTTTCAACGTCAATTGCCGTCACATAATCTTTGACCATCTTCACGCCATGGTTGCGTGTCAGGCCAGTGTAGGGTGTGCTGATTTGCTTGATATCCCGCAGGCCACCCACCACGAGGTTACTCATGGGGCAAGACACGAATGTGGAATTGGGTTCAACCAAGGTCACGTCGAGCTGGTTGCCCGACAGCATGCGCAGGTACTTGGCCGCAGTCGCGCCCCCATAGCCGCCGCCGATCACCACCACTTTGCCTTTGGCACTTTTTGCTGTGGCTGACAAAGGCATGCCGCCCAACAATGCGGTGGCCAATGCGCTGGTTTGTAAAAATTGTCGTCTTTGCATGGTGCGCTCCTTAGTCTTTCTTGCCGAGGTAGTTGGCGATGATGTCGATTTGCTCGTCGGTGTAACCCTTGGCAAGTTGGTGCATCACAGTGGCGGGGCGCTGCCCGGTTTTAAACCAGATCATGTTGGTTTTGATGTATTCCACGCTCAGGTTGGCCAGCCCAGTGACGGCGCTGCCTTCCACACCCTGACCATTCGTGCCATGGCAGTTGGCGCAGGTAGCAGCCAGGCTGGCGGCTTGCAGTTTCTTTTCGGGCGTCAGTTCGCTGGCGATGGCACCAGTGCCCAATAGCAGGCCGCTGCCAGCCAGCGTGGCTGCCATCAGCAGCCGTGTGGCGCGTTGTTGTAAGTCAGTCATTGCTGTCCCTCCGGTTCTTATTTGAGTAAAGGCTTGGTTCAACATTACGGGTCGAATATGAATCATCACGCATGCAGTGTCAATTAGCCGACACAATGCGAAATCCAATCTGATTCTAGCTTGGTAAGAGGTACAGGCAAGCAGTTTTTTCTCATATGCATATAACAAGATCGAGGTTGGACGTGGCTCACTCCAAACGTGCACTGCAAGCAGTACTCCTTTCATTGTCTACTTTGGTGCTTGGCGCCTGCTTGTCGTCAGGCGGGGATGACCCCACCAACACCGCTGGCGGTGGCTCGGTGATCAACCCAGCCGAATCCAACGGACGAGTGTTCCTGATTCAGCCCGGGCCCAATGCCACCGAGGAAATGGTGAAGGCCATGGTGCAGCTCAAGCCCAAGGATATTCTTCGGTTTGACTGCGGCTTTTTCGACTTGAAAACCGGCATTCAGATCACGACCACAGAGGATGTGATCATTGAGGGTTGCGGCATGGATGAAACATTCCTGTCGTTTCGGGACAGCAATTCGCAGGAAGGTTTTTTGGCGTCGAACGTGCGCGGTGTGACCGTGCGCAACCTCACGATTGGAGACTCTCCTGGCGACGCGTTCAAGCTCAAGGGCGTGAACCACGGCACATTAAGAAAAGTGCGTGCGATCTGGAGTAGCGGTCGAAAGTTGCCCGAGGAACGTCCGATTACGGCAGCCAACTTCCGCGATGAAGTGAAGGTGCAATGTACTGACCCCGCACGCCACAACCCAGCCAACCCCAATCCGCTGGAAACCGACAACACCTCGCCTGATTACACTGTGAGCACGGCCTCCGGGCGCTACGGCATTTACCCGGTTGAAAGCCGCAATATTCTGGTCGAGGAAACTGAGAGCATTGGCGCCTCGGATGCCGGCATTTACGTAGGGCAAACCAATATTGCGAAAATCCGCAAGAGCCGTGCAGCTTTCAACGTGTTCGGCTTTGAGATTGAGAACGTGGTGGACGGCGAGTATTCAGAGAATCTGGCCGAATGCAACTCGGGCGGCTTTCTGGTGTACGACCTGGACAACCTGACCCAGTACGGATCGCGCTCACGGGTATTCAAGAACATTGCCCGCAACAACAACACGTACAACTTTGCGGTGCCCGGCTCGATTGTGGCCAACGTGCCGCGCGGTTCAGGCCTGATTACTTTGGCCTACGACAAAATCGATATTTACGACAACGTGTTTGAGAACAACGGCACTGCGGGCATTATTTTGACCAGCTACGATTTGCTGGGTGAGAACGGTGACCGTCGCATGGACGTGTATTCGGAAGCTGTGAACATTTTCGACAACACCTTCATCAACAATGGCAATGATTTGCCTCAACCCGATTTTGCGACCATTTTGGCAACGCAAGGTGGACAGGTCACCAGTGCATTTCCTGCAGTGGTGGGCTTGAAAAACGCCCTGGGCGGTGGTGGTTATCGTGGCGCACACATTGTGTGGGATGGCTACACCGACACCTTGAACAGCAGCTGTGACCTACCCAAAGACCGCAACGGCAACCCTGTGGCTGTGGACGCCGATGGCAAACCGATACAGGGCAACCAAAACCCCAATCCAAGCTGCCGTTACAACAAATACAAGTTTGAATCGAATGGGCAGCGCAAGGTACCCGCCTGGTGGTTCAGCTGTATCAACCCCAACAACAATTTTGGATCAGACAGCCTGGCCTTTGCAAACTTTCACGGCACCCGTGGTCTGGATGCAGTCATTAACCTGAATACCAATGACCCCACGGCCAACTTGTCGCTGGAATACATTCAATCCATTGCCACAGGCATTCCCTTGTTGCCCAGTGAGTTCGACATCAGCAAACACGATTGCATGGCGCGCTTTGGCGCTGACCTGCCGCGTTTGCCCGACTTCGAGTTTGAACCGTTCGAGCCAAGTGGGCAGTTTGCACCGGAGCCCGCTGCCGAGGCTGTGAAAGCGCTTTGTGAAGTGCCCCTGAAAGCAGGTGTGGTGAACCAGGCGGCTGCACAAGTCAACTGTCCTGATTTGGCTCAGTACAACCTGTTTGCCGATGACCAGAACCCGGCCAGCAAACCGAACGGGCAGGGCATGCCGTATGTGTTGAACAGCAAGCTGTTCAGCGATTACTCCATCAAGCATCGGGTGATATTCATTCCGGAAGGCAAGCAGGCCCGCTTCCTGGAGGACGAGGCCAGTCGCGTGAATTCCACCATTGAGTTCCCGGTGGGGACTATCATTGCCAAAACTTTCTCATTTGTAGATCAGCCGCGTGCCAAAGAGACGCCTTATGAAACGCGTTTGCTGATCAAGCGCCAACGCACCGATGGGCAGAACTACTGGGAAGCGCTGGAGTACATTTGGCAAGATGCGGGCAACGGCAAGCGCAAAGCCGTATTGACGCAGTTTGGCGGCACTGCCTCGGCCAATTGGGATTATGTGGATGTGGACTCGGGCAAGCGCCAGGTGGGCAGCACCAACGCGTACTTGTTCCCCAACGCCAGTCAGTGTGCCATTTGCCACAGCAACAACGATGTTGATCCCGGTTCCGCACCCATCGGTCCCAAGCCGCGCAATTTGAACCGCGCCTATGTGAACGAGTCGCCCTTGTTCACCGGGCAGGCGCAGCATCCGGTCAATGGCAAAAACCAGTTGAAGTTCATGTGTGACACGGGATTGATGAATGGTTGCCCAAGCAGCTTTGAGCTGGACCAGCGTCAAGTGGCCACCAACGTGAACCACATTCCAAAATTCAACAAGCCTGGCGACTCTGGCTTGCCTGCCAATTCCAAAGGGGACATCGAGGCGCGGGCAAGGGCCTACCTGGAAGTGAACTGTGCGCACTGCCACAACGTCAACGGGCAGGCCTCCAACACCGGCTTCTATGTGGATGTGTTCCGCGCCGTGGACAGTACCTATGGCATTTGTAAAAAGCCCACTGCCAGTGGATCGGAAGGGCGGGGAACCCGCACTTACGATATTCACCCGGCCATGTCCAGTGACTCGATTGTGCCCTATCGCATGGGCCCCGAGGCGGTGGAGCTGGCTGCCAAGATGCCGCCCTTGGCGCGCAGTGTGGTGCATGATGAGGCAGTGGCTTTGATCAATCAGTGGATCGATCAAGTCATCGATTCAAGTTATGAAAACGCCGATGCCTGCCAAGAGGGCAACACGTCCGGCGGTGGTTTGCCCTTGATTGGAGGTCTGCCCCTGTTACCATAAGGGGATGGAATTTCTCAAAAACCCCACTGCATTGTTCTTGTTCAAGCTGGCCATCACTTTCGGGTTGATGGCCAGTGGCTTCTTCGTGAACAGGGCCTTGTCCTGGTCGCTTCGCAAACTTCATCCTTACCACCCCGAAAAAGCCCGCTCCCAACTGGTGTTCTTGAAGAACCTGGTGCGCATGGCCGTATTTTTTCTGCTCATTTCGGTGTGGGCCTCGCAAATCACCGGTGCTTTTCTCAGTGTGGTGGCCATTGCAGGTGCCTTGATCATCACCGGCAAGGAGGTGGTCCTCAGTTTGCTGGGCTATGTGAACATTTCGCTGTCCAAGCCATTCCGAATTGGTGATTACATCGAGATTGGAACCCAGAACGGACGAGTGATTGACATTGATCTGCTCAGTACCAAATTGTTTGAAATCGGCATGTCGGGCAAGTACACCGGGCGCAGGCTTGCTGTACCCAATGCCTTGGTATTGACGCAAACCATCAAGCATTTGTCGATGTTGGGCAAGTTCAGCCTGTACACCATTGAAATTATTTTGCCGTTCAAGGCCGACACAGCCAGAGCGGAGCAAGTGGCCTTGCAGGTGGCCAACACGGTGTCCGCCAGTTGGGTGGAAGAAGCTGATCAGTATTTCGACCGAATTGAGGTGTCGGAATTTGTGGATTTGCCTGGGGCCAAACCGGAGGTGTTCTGGCAAGCCTACAATGAGCTGGCGCACAAAATGATTGTTCGCCTGGCTTGTCCGCTTGAAAAGCGGGGTGATGCAGAGCAGGCTATTTACAAGGGTTTTTGGCGGGAGTTTGGTCCCGTCTAGGGGCTGGACTGACCCGGGAACCTCTTGCGGTGGTGGCTGGTCTATCGGGCGAGACAATGAAATACAACGAAAGGACATTCATGACAAAGTTCGCAGCTCAATCCCTATTCACCCGGTTTGGTACGCTCGCCATGGCGGCACTGCTCTCTACCTCGGCCATGGCCCATGGCAATGACGGGCATTCGCACGACCATGCCAAGGCGAACAGCAGGCACAATGACGCAGCACATGTGCATGGTCAAGGGGAGTTGGAGATTGTTCAGGACGGCAATGGCTTGTTCATCAGTCTGTATTCCCCGCTTGAGAATGTCCTGGGCTTTGAGCGTGCACCCAAAACCGATGCGGAACGCGTCAAGGCACGTCGCGTGGTTTCCCTGCTGAGGGCCAATGGTTTGTTCGCCTTCTCGCCCGAGGCACAGTGCAAGCGAACTAGCCACAAGTTGTATTCTGAAATCCTGAATCCCCACTCCCATGGTCAGGGCGATGATCACCAGCATCACGACAGCGCCGACGGGCATTCGGACTTTAGGGCGGCCTATGAATTCGAGTGCGAGCAACCGGGCAAATTGAAGGCAATTGATGTACGCGTGTTTCGCCAGTTTCCCGGTTTCGAAAAAATCGAGGTGCAGGCCCTGTTCCCCAAGGGACAGGTTGGCGCAACGCTCACTCCCAAGCAGAGCACATTGGTGGTGCAATGACGTCAGCAGTAATTCACTGCGAAAACCTGTCATTCAAGTACGCCAGCAGCGGGTTTGAATTAAATATCCCCGAGTTTTCCATGCAAGCTGGTGACACTGTGTTTCTGGAAGGAGACAGTGGCAGTGGCAAAAGCACCCTGCTGAATTTGATGGCTGGCGTGTTGTTGCCTCAAAGCGGCCAGGTTCGTCTGATGGGGCAAAGTTTGAGTGCTTTGTCAGCCAGTCGATGCGACTCGCTTCGGGTGGATCACATCGGTTTTCTGTTCCAGCAATTCAATTTGTTGACTTATTTGAATGTACTGGAGAACGTCACCTTGCCCTGTAAATTTTCAAAGCGCCGCAAACACAACGCTGTTGGGCAAGCTGGTTCGGTGAGGCAGGCGGCCGAACAGTTGTTGAATTCGCTCGGCATGGGCAAGTACCTGAATCAGGCGGTGTCCACTCTGTCGGTTGGTCAGCAGCAGCGGGTGGCCGCTGCCCGCGCCTTGATCGGTCAGCCCGATCTGATTATTGCCGATGAACCCACTTCTGCGCTGGATGCAGGTCACCAGGCCCAGTTCATTGAATTGTTGCTTGCCCAGGCGGCGCAACAAAATACGGCTGTGTTGTTGGTGAGTCACGATCCGAGCCTTGCACAGCATTGTGCCAGACGTCAGCACATGGGGCAGTGGCAGGCATGATTCAAACACTGCTGCTGTTGGCCAGCCGAAGTGCATGGAGCCGCAAAGGCAGTCTTTTGCTGCTGTTGCTCAGTGTGATTACGTCTACCTGCCTGTTATTGGGCATCGATTTGGCCCGTCAAAGCGCCAAGGCCAGTTTTTCAAATGCAGTGGCGGGTACGGATTTGATCGTCGGTGCGCAAACCAGCCCGGTTTCGCTTTTGCTGTACAGCGTATTCCGAATTGGCCAGGCGACGCGGAATGTGCCTTATGCCGAGTTCAAGCGTCTGGAACAGGACCCTCGCGTGAAGTCGGCGCTACCGATTGCGCTTGGCGATTCCTATCAAGGCTTTGCCGTGGTGGGTACCAAGGAGGTCTATTTCAAGCAGTTTTTGTACGGTGCGCGACAAAACCTGCAGTTTGCTCAGGGAAGGGCCTTTGAGGATTACAGCGTGGGCAAGCCAGCCACGGTATTGTTCGAAGCCGTGTTGGGCTCTGAAGTGGCCAAACGTTTGAAGCATCGGGTGGGCGACAAAATTGCACTAAGCCATGGCATGCAAATTCAGCAGACGGAACCCAGCCACGCTGACAAACCCTTTGCTGTAGTCGGCATTTTGCAGCCCACCGGCACTCCGGTCGATCAAAGCGTGCACATTAGCCTGGCAGGTATGGAGGCCATTCATGTGGATTGGGCCGCGGGTGTACCAGTGCCTGGGGCCGAAATTCCGGCTGAGTACGTGACCAAGTTCAACTTGCAACCCAAGTCGGTCACTGCGGTGTTGGTGGGTTTGAACAACCGGGCGAGCGTGTTTCGCATGCAGCGTGAACTGGAAAACAGGCCTGATGCCGCACTGAGTGCAATTTTGCCGGGCGTGGCTTTAAGCAGCTTGTGGCAAACCGTAGGCTTGGTGGAGCGGGTATTGTTGTTTGTGGCGGCATTGGTCGCTGTGGTGAGCGCCTTGGGGCTGACCAGTGTGATGCTGGTAACACTGGGCCAGCGCCGGCGAGAGCTTGCAGTCTTGCGTTCCACCGGCGCAGGCCCGCGCACCGTGTTTGGATTGTTGTTCCTTGAAAGCGCTTTGGTGATGTGGGTGGGTGTTGCTCTGGGCGTGTTGGTGCTTGCACTGGCTGGTGCCGCACTTGCGCCCTGGGTTCAGGCACAATTCGGTTTGCAATGGGTGGGGCTTCACGAACTTGGAACGGGATTATCGGCCGTGGTGGCTTTTGCGTCATTTGGAAGTTTGTTGGGGCTGTTGCCCGCGTTTCAGGCCTATCGAAACCAGCTTCAGGACGGTTTAAGCCCCAGAACAAATTGATTCAACATAAAAAGTTATTTGCAGGTGCGTCTTTCATGAAAATTGGCAAACTGATCGTGATGGTTGTGGCAGTGGTGGTGCTGACCGCACTGGGCTATGGCCTTGCCTCGTGGTTTATTGGCAACCCTGCCAAAAATTCAGAAGGTGCAACCCAATTGGAGCAGACACTGGCCCAACTTGCCAGTGACTCCGGGGCGACCGATGGTGAATATGCCGTAGGCGACCGGCTCACCGGCAATGCCGGAAAAGCGGGCAAGGCTGCCACGGTGTTCGACCCCGCGTTTCCCGAGCTGCAATGGGACAACCTCATGCCCGCCGATTGGGACCCAATGGCGGCATTCCGAGGTTTGAACATCGCCGAACTGCAGGACAATGACCCGAAAGCCCAAGAGGCCCTCGAGAAAATGCGAAAGGCTTGGAACGACGCGCCTGTGAACCCGGCTTACACGGGTAAAAAAGTGCGTATTCCCGGGTTCGCCATTCCGATTGAGCAAAGCGAGAAGGGGGTGGATGAGCTTTTGCTGGTGCCGTATTTCGGTGCCTGCATTCACACGCCGCCACCACCTGCGAACCAGATCATCCATGTCAAATTGAGCGAGCCCCAGCCAGCGGTGGGTGCCATGCAGGCCTACTGGGTGTGGGGAGAATTGACTGCGAGCAAATTCAGCAGTGAATTGGGTGACGCAGCATATTTGCTCAGCGCCACGGGCATACAGCCTTACGACGAATGAGTCAGCGACTCACCGAGCTGCTGAATTAGTAAAAACCCCTCTATTTTTATCGTTGACAGCGCGGCATCATGCCCATACCTTTACATCACTCGATGATACAGTCAATAAAACAAACAAACGTTTGATTTACACCGGAGGTTTTGATTCATGGGCAATGTAAGCACTGGCAGAGAGTTCGCCGGAATGCATCATCTTGAGCTTGCATTTCTGGATGATGTGGCCCCCAAGTACCTGAGTCTTGCTCGTCCGCCGCACGGCCTGAAAATTCGCCAATGGAAAAACCGCAGCGCGGTACCTCTGATCAACAAATTGCATGCAGGGCTTTCCGGCCTTAAGCGTCATCAGGCCACGGTGCTCGATCACAAACTCGTGTGGCTGGAAGGCGGTAACTCCGAGGGCACCCCTGTGGTGTTATTGCACGGCTTTGCTTCCAACAAGGAAAACTGGCTGTCACTGGTGCCTTTCCTGTTGAAACAGCACCGTTTGTTTGTGCTGGATTTGCCGGGTTGGGGGGAAAGCCAGTTCAATGCCAATGTGCCTTATGGCCTGGATGATCAGGTTACCCGTGTGGCGGCCTGGATTGAAAACCATGTGCCGGGCAAAGCCCATGTGGTAGGCAACTCAGTGGGTGGTTTGGTGTCGGCTTTGCTGGCCGGGCGGCATCCTCATCTGGTTCAAACCCTGTGTTTGATGAACCCGGCGGGTGGCAAAGGCACTGATCACACCCACTTTGAAGCGGGTTTGAAAGAGGGTCGCAACCCGATGATTGTCGAAAGTCTTGCCGGAGCCCACACCTTGATGAGTCTGGCCATACACAACCGGGCTATCGCTTTGGCGTTGGCGCCTGTCATGGCTCAGGATCTGATCAATCGTCGCCACGTCAACCGGCATTTGTTTCATCAAATGTTTGTCAATGCCCCCAACCCCAATGGCCCTGGCATGTCAGCCACCCAGGCACCTACCCTGATCATGTGGGGCAAAGAAGACCGACTTGTACATTACACCGGTGCTTACACGTACCAGGCCATTATTCCTCATGCGGATGTGTTACTTTTTGACGGCGTGGGCCACTTGCCCATGGTTGAAATTCCGATCCGCACGGCCAAGGCCCTGCAGGAGTTTTGGACGGCCTGATCTTGAGAGGGGATTGAAAGCATGAACATTCGTAAGGCATGCATCATGCTGGGTTTGCTCGGCTTGTTGACAGCATGTGGTAACAACCTGGATGGTGTGTACAAAGACGACCTGGGTTTGCAAAAGTATGAGTTCCAAGGCAATGGCACTGTGTATGTGTCCACCATGGGTGTAACCCGCGAGGCTACCTATGAGGTTGAAGACAAAAAAGTGAAAATCACCAGCGACGGCGAAACCACCATTTATGACCTCAATGAAGACGGCACCATCAAGGGGCCACTTGGAATGACTTTAAGACCCAGCGACGCTCAATAAAATTGTCATCGAATTGAACTGAAACCCGCTCCTGTAGCGGGTTTTTTACATTTGTTCACACAGTTAACCTTTGGTTGCATTCCCCCAAGTGCATTAACCCAATATTGGCCCCCTTTTCCATTTCTTTTCTCCCTATTACTCACATGGGTATCGGCGCAAACTTTCTCCAAGCGTGAAATATTCAAGTTCACTGCGTTTAACAAAGTGGTCCACCGGAGGACTTTATGCGCAGCACCCTCATCGAATTCCTGCAAGTTCTCCATCAGTGGGTAGCCACTGCTTACCTTACCGTGCATGGCGCCTTTGGCAATGGATGGTATGAGGCGTTCGAGCATTCACCAGCCCCCATTGAACCCGCAGTGTGCCCAGTCAAACAACTGATAGGAATTTCTGTTCATGAAAAAACACAATAAGAACACATTGCAAGCGTGGGTCTCTGTGCCCACGGTTTTGATTGCCGCATCGGTCGGGATCCTGGCCTTGGGTGCAATCGTTCAGGGCAGTGTGTGGCCTTTGGCGTTTGGTGGCGTCGCCTTTCTGCTGTGCGCACAGGCCGTTCATGAACTGGGTAAAAAGCGACAGCTTGCCTTGCAGGCCGAGATTGATTCCTTGTCCTCGACTGTAGGTGAGTTGGGCAAGACTGATGACAAAAAAGCAGAACTCATCCAACTGGCTGATACCTGGGCCCCCACCTTGAACAGTCAGTTGAGCACGGCCAATTCACAGATGGAAATGGGCATTGTCAACCTGGCGGAAGCCTTCTCTGAAATTCACAGCAAGCTCAACGACACTGTCAGTGTTGCCGCTGGTGCCGCGCACGTGTTGGGCAATACCTCCGGTGGCGGAAACGGCTTGGCCGATCATGTGGCGCAAAGCCTCAATGGCATGCTGAGCAGCATTCGAAATTCATTCGAAGAGAAGGCCACCATCATGCACGAGGTGAAAGGCTTCATTTCCTCGACCGAAGAGTTGGCCAAGATGGCCGCGTCCGTAGAGAACCTTGCAGCCCGTACCAATCTGCTGGCCTTGAATGCAGCCATTGAAGCCGCCCGTGCCGGCGAGGACGGTCGGGGCTTCTCGATTGTGGCCGATGAAGTGCGCAAGCTTTCCATGTTGTCTGCAGAAACTGGCGTGAAGATTCGTGAGCGCGTGCAATTGATTGCAACGGCTGCCAAGAAAGCGGGCGACGGTGCTGCACGGATGGAAAGCAGCGATGAAAAGGTGCTCAGCCAGGCCAGTGAAACCCTAAGCGGTGTCGTTGAACAATTTGAGCAGGTCACCGGGCCATTGCATCAGGCCAGTGAACAAATCATTGCCAATACCAATCAGGTGTCCTCCAGTTTGAACAACGCCGTAGTCCATTTTCAGTTTCAGGATCGTGTGTCTCAAATTCTGGGGCATGTGCAAGACAGCTTGAACCAAATGAAAGGCCAGTTGAGCACCGGCCTGGAATCCTTGAACGTGGCTGCGCTGATGCATGAACTGGAGCGCAAATACACCATGGCCGAAGAACGTGTAAACCACAGTGGCAAGGCCAGCAACAGCAGTGCAGCCAAGCCAGCGGCCAGCAGCGATGAACTGACTTTTTTCTAAACACACAAGAACGAGAACCTGTATGAGCAAAACCGTATTGATCGTGGATGACTCCACCTCCTTGCGTCAAGTGGTGTCAATGACCCTGAAAAGTCAGGGTTTTGATGTGGTGGAAGGTTGTGATGGGAAGGACGCATTGACCAAGCTGGATGGCCGAAAAATCAGCTTGATTGTGAGTGATCTGAACATGCCCAACATGGATGGACTCACCTTCGTACGCGAGGTGAAAAAAATGGCGGCTTACAAGTTCGTACCCATCATCATGCTGACCACGGAATCGGATGACAAATTGAAAAGTGAAGGGCAGGCGGCGGGCCTGAAAGCCTGGATGGTCAAGCCATTCAAGCCAGAACAAATGATTGCCGCAGTGAACAAATTGGTGGCCTAAAGCCGCAGGGAGGATGCACATGCACAGCGAACTGATTATGCAAGAAGACCTTGAGAACGAGATGGAGAACAGCATCGCGACGTGCAAGCACACGCAAGTGGCTTTGGAGACTTTGACCATTGCGGATTGTGCAGGTCTGGTTGAAGTGATTCGTCAGTCTTTGAACCAGGGTATTTGGGTGGTGCTTGATTTGAGCAATTGCCAGGAAGTGGACACGGCAGGCATGCAAATGTTGGTGACCATTCAAAACGACCCTGCGGTAAACCTGCGAGTGCACTGGACCAAACCCTCAGAGGTTGTGGCCATGAAGGCTGCCCGGCTGGGCGTGCAGTCCTGGATCAACGCTGGTTTTTTGGAGAACTAAGGCATGGCCTTTGAACTGGACCTGGATGCCTCGCGTGGCATATTTTTCACCGAGGCGCGCCAACTGCTCGCGGAGGTGGAAAGCTATGTGCTGCAGCTTGAGCAAAATCCCAACGACACTGAAGTGCTCAATGCGGCCTTTCGCGCTGCGCACACCATCAAGGGCAGCGCGGGTGTATTTGGCCTGCTGGTGATCACGCATTTTGTGCATGACCTTGAAACCGTGCTGGACCGCGTGCGCAATTCTGAAATCGGATTCGACGCGAACATGAGCACCTTGGTGCTGGAATGCCGCGACCACATTTCCGAATTGGTGGATTGTATAGAGGCAGGCGGCAATGCTGAGCAGGTCAGTCCTGACATGGCGTCAGCACAGGCGGGTTTGACCGCCCGTTTAAAAGCGTATTTGTTGCACGAAGAACAACCTTCAGGCAGCAAGCCAGTAAAAATGGTTGAAACAGGCAACGGTCAACAAACCTGGCACGTCTCGGTTCGATTGGGGCGTAGCACTTTGTGCGATGGATTTGACCCGGCGCCCATTTTTTCATACATGGAAAGCTACGGCGAGTTGCAAGCTGTCGTGCCCGTGCTGGATGCATTGCCCAGCTTCGCTGATCTGGATGCGGAGTCGTGTTACCTGGGGTTCGAACTGCGTTTTGTTACGGACAAAGGGCAGGCCGGAATTGAAGATGCATTTGAATTTCTCACTGAAGAAAGCAAGGTCAGAATTCTGTCCCATCACTGCACACCAACACAGTGGGACGAGTTGGTGAATTCGTTGCCCGAGGGGGCAGTGCGCGCCACGGAACTGTTGCAGGAAGCGGGTTTCTTCAGGCCACAAGAAGAAGTGTCGCCAGAGGTGATTGACGCTGCAGGCAGTGCAGTTGCAGCGGCCTCGGTAAAGTCCAAGGCAACGGGCAAGTCCACTCCCACCAGTTCATTTATTCGTGTGCCTTCCGACAAGCTGGATGCGCTGATCAATCTGGTCGGTGAACTAGTGATTGCCAATGCCGGCACGGTGGAACAAGCCAAACATTTGAATCACACGGCCATGCTGGAATCAACCAGTGCTGTTGCTGGCCTGATTGAAGAAATTCGGGACGGTGCCCTGGGCCTTCGCATGGTTCAAATTGGTGAAACCTTCCAGCGCTTTCAGCGCGTGGTTCGCGACACCGCCATGGGCTTGGGCAAGCAAATTCAACTTGAGATTTCCGGTGAAGACACGGAGCTGGACAAGTCAGTGGTGGAAAAAATTGGCGACCCATTGATGCATCTGGTGCGCAATGCGCTGGACCATGGTCTGGAAACGCCTGAAGAGCGGGTTGCCGCTGGAAAACCTGCCACGGGTCGACTGCAACTCAATGCCTACCACGACAGTGGTCACATTGTGATTGAAGTCAATGATGATGGTCGTGGTTTGGCTCGCGAGAAAATTCTGAAGAAAGCGATTGAGAAAGGCATTGTCACGCCAGACCAAACGCTCAGCGATGCTGAAGTCAACATGCTGATTTTTGCGCCAGGTTTTTCCACTGCTGACAAGGTCACTGACATTTCCGGTCGCGGAGTGGGTATGGATGTGGTGAAGCGAAACATCGAGGCCCTGCGAGGCTCGGTGCAAGTTCGTTCAAGAACGGGGCAAGGTTGCACCTTCGAGATTCGCCTGCCGCTGACATTGGCCATTATCGACGGTTTCATGATTGGCGTGGGCGGATCCGTCTATGTGATTCCGCTGTCGTATGTGCGTGAATGCCTGGAGTTGCCAGTGGATGCCTTGGGCACCGATGATCGCATGGACATTCACTACGACCTTCGCGGGGAGTTTTTACCCGCTGTTCGTTTGCGCAAAGTATTTCATCCCGATGCCAAGCGCCCCAAGCGCGAGAACATCATTGTGGTCAGCTTTGGCGGCATGAAAGCCGGCATTGTGGCCGACCAACTCCACGGCGAATCACAAACAGTGATTAAACCGCTGGGCAATTTGTTTGAACAGAACAGGGCAATCAGCGGAGCCACCATCATGGGCAACGGCGATGTGGCCTTGATCATTGATGTACCGAAATTGATTACAGAAGTCAGCAGTATTTCAGCAAGCCTTGAGCAGGCCAACGCGTAATTTTACAAAGGAAGACGAACATGGGTGCATTTGATTTTTTAAAGAGCGGTCAGTTGGCTGCAGTTGCTGATAGTCTGGAGGTAGAAATTTCAGGCTTGAAAACCAACCTTGAGAAGCCCTTGCAGGCTTTGCCAACCAAAGACCTGAGCGGTGATGTGTTGTCTGTCGTCACCAAAATCAACGAGATGATTGCGAGCGTGAATGACCGCGCCCGCAAGGTGGAAGAAACGGCAGTGCGCAGTGTTCACCAGTTGTGGAAAAAGGAAATGCTCAAGGGCGCAGCCGATGAATTGCCCTCAGCCATTCGTGATGCCATGAAAAAGCTGGAAGCGGAAACCATGTTTGCGCAACGCCAGGTTCAAGCGCTGGAAAGTGTCGCCACCAACGTGATGATTGCTGACGCTGACTACAACATTGTGTACGTGAACAACTCACTGTCAAAAATGTTGGTGGAAGCGGAGACCGACATCAAGAAAGACTTGCCGCAGTTTGATGCCCGCAAAATTCTCGGTGCCAATATTGACAGCTTCCACAAAGTACCTAGCCACCAGCGTGGTATGTTGGCGCGCTTGCGCGACTCCTACAGCACCAACCTGACCATTGGTGAGCGTCATTTCAACCTGTTGGTCACACCTGTGTTCGATGCGTCCGGTACCCGCGTGGGCACTGTGGTGGAATGGAAGGACCGCACTGCTGAAGTGGCTATGGCCAAACGTGAAGAAGAACGTGCAGAACTGGAGCGCAAAACAGCGCTGGAAAACCTGGCCATTCGCATTGCGCTTGACTCAGTGACCACCAACGTGATGATCGCAAACAATCAGGGTCACATCACTTACTTGAACAATTCACTGAACACCATGATGACGCGCAATGAGGACATGATTCGCAAGAGTCTGCCCAATTTCAACGTGCGCAAGCTGATTGGTGCCAACATTGATATTTTCCACAAGAACCCGGCTCACCAGCGTGGCATGTTGGCAGCTTTGAATTCCCCCCTGAAAACCGGTATCAAAGTGGGTGAGCTCAGCTTCCGTTTGATTGCATCGCCAGTGGTCAACGAGGAAGGCGAGCGTTTGGGAACGGTGGTGGAGTGGAGTGACCGCACTGCTGAAGTGGCCATCGAGAATGAAATTTCCGGCATCGTGGGTCGAGCATCGGATGGCGATTTCAGCGATCGCATTCGCGAGGACGACAAGGAAGGTTTCCTGAAAACACTGGCACAAAACGTCAACGGTCTGTTGAACACTACCTCGGTGGGTCTGGAAGACGTGGGCCGCGTGTTGAAGTTGCTGGCCAACGGCAATATGACCCAGAAGATCACAGCCAACTACAAGGGCCTGTTTGGTGAAGTGAAAGACGATGTGAACACCACGATTGATCGACTGAGTGACGTGATTCAGGAGGTGCGTGGCAATGCCGACTCACTGACCAACGCGGCACGTGAAATCTCCAAGACCTCACAAAGTTTGTCGCAAGGCGCAAGCAGCCAGGCAGCAGGCGTGGAAGAAGTGTCAGCCAGTATTGAGGAAATGGCAGGCTCAATCAAGCAGAACAGCGAGAACAGCCGCGTGACAGATCAAATTGCAACCAAGGCGGCTGAAGAGGCCAAAGAGGGTGGCCGAGCTGTGACTGAAACTGTGAATGCCATGAAAGCAATTGCTGACAAAATCGGCATCGTGGACGACATCGCTTACCAAACCAACCTGCTTGCCCTGAACGCTGCCATTGAAGCGGCTCGAGCTGGTGAGCACGGCAAAGGTTTCGCGGTGGTCGCGGCTGAAGTACGCAAGCTGGCCGAGCGCAGCCAGGTGGCTGCACAGGAAATTGGTGACCTGGCCAGCAGCAGTGTGAAACAGGCCGAACGTGCGGGCAGCTTGCTGCAGGAAATGGTGCCAGCGATTAACCGCACGTCGGATCTGGTTCAGGAAATTACTGCAGCGTCGAACGAGCAAACCAACGGCGTTGCGCAAATTAACCAGGCCATGATGAGCTTGAACCAGCAAACCCAACAGAACGCAGCGGCTTCTGAAGAGTTGGCTGCAACCGCTGAGGAAATGAGCGGCCAGGCCAGCATGCTGAACAACGCCATGGCGTTCTTTGATACAGGTTCTGGCCGAGCCAGCACGCGGGCATCCAGCCATGCCGAGCGCAAACCAGCACCTGGCAAAGCCAGCAGCCATGGCGGTGCAGATGGTTTTGACAGTTTTGACGACTTTTAATAGGGGCACTCACCATGAGCAATGTCAATGAACAATTGGCCAATGCCTTGGAGAGTGACAGCGCCAGTCACCAGTACCTGACTTTTCAGGTACATGGACAAAAACTGGCGGTGGAAATTCTCCGGATCAAAGAGATCATCGAGTTTGGCCGAATTACTGTAGTGCCCATGATGCAGCAGTGCATCAGTGGTGTGATCAACCTGCGCGGCTCTGTGGTGCCTGTGGTGGATTTGAGTGCCCGGTTTGGGCAAGGCAAAACCACCATCAACCGCCGCACTTGCATTGTGATTCTTGAATCGCAAATGGCCGATGAAACACAAGTGGTTGGCTTCATGGTGGACGCGGTGAATGCCGTGGTCGACATTGATGCCGAGTGTATTGCGCCGCCACCGCAGTTTGGTGCCGGTGTAAAAACCGACTTCTTGCGCGGTATTGGCAAGGTAGACGACGAGTTCGTGCTCGTGTTGAACGTAGAACGCCTGTTGGACTTCGATATTCCCACCGACCTTGAAGAGGCTGCCGCTGCGGCAGTGGCCTGATTAACTTCTTGGAACTGAAGGCTTTGATGCGTCACTGAGATCATGGGTTTACACACCCACCGGAGGGATGTTCCCCCGGTGGGGCACCATGAGATATCTCAATCGCATGTTCAAACTTAAATACGTCCTCGATATTTCAGACAGTGCCTCCCGTGCCAGGCAGAGAATGGCCTTTGCCGGGCTTTCCTTTCTCATCGTGTTCTTTTTTGCGCCCGGCGGTGCCATTGTTGGCAGCAACGCCCGTTTGGGGTTCATGATCGCCCTGGGTATCTATTTTCATCTCGCCTTGCTTCAATCCTGGTTGATCTCCAACCGTGAGCGTCACTGGGACAAAATCGAGCTTCCCAGTTATTGTCTTGACCTTCCCATGATTGCCTGGGGGCTGGTTGTCGCACCCGAATTCCTTGCACCCTTGTCCCCTCTTATTGCCGTGGTTGCTTTAATCCGGGGCATTCGTTATGGACCCTGCATGTTGGCGTGTCACATCGGCTTGGGGGTCGCCATGGTGTCGGGTTTGGCTTTGTCTGTTCCTTACTGGCAAGTTCATCTTGAACTGGTCTATGCCAACCTGTTTCTGTTGTTGGTGTTGCCGGTACAGTTTTATGGCGTTAGTGTAAAAATTCAGGCCAGCTCAAGGTCGCTTCGTCAGGAAAACCTGACCGACCCTTTAACCCGTAGCTTGAATCGAAAAGCACTGGAGAACGCAGTGTGGCGCATGCTCAATGCAAAGGAACCCTTTGTATTGTCTTTTCTCGATCTCGACAACTTCAAAATGGTCAATGACACCCTGGGCCACGCGACGGGTGACAAACTGCTCAAACGCATCAGTTCAAAACTGTCTGTTCGATTGCGCGCTGAGGACAAGGTTTATCGCCTGTCGGGCGATGAGTTTGTGGTGTTGAGTATGGGTTGTTGCCGCCCGGATACCGCCGAACATTTGGGGCAAAGAATTCGCGCAGCCATCGCAGAGGCGATTGATTATACCTGCCCGGATCTGCCAGTCTCGGCAAGCGTGGGGGTGTTGCAGGTGAATGCTTTCGATGAAGTCAGTCTTGAAAAGCTGCTGGCCAGTGCCGACCAGCTTATGTACCAGGCCAAGCGGACCGGTAAAAACCAGGTGCTGGTTCAAACACTGTAGCGTGCAGAATTCAGCCTTTGGTGGGGCAGTAAGTACTGCTGGACTTTTGCGGATTTGCTGGGGTTTGAAGCTCGGGTGCTTGGTGCACATAGGTGCATTCAGCGATTTCACCGTAGTTGGAATCTCGCGTGGCCAAGGCTTTACTGACTTGTATTGAAATGAAGGTCACCATGAATGCTGCGATGGCAAACCACAACACTTTTCTGTTGCGTCTAAAAAATGCGCCTAAATCAAACATGTGAACCAGTCAAACTCAAAAAGTGTGAAATGTTGTAAATTGGGAACAATTATTAAAAATAATAAACAATAAGTCAATTCTTATTTGACAGTTTTGCCAAGGTTATTTGGTCGGTTTGTCAATTTCGCCCACATCGAGAATGGGCGAGGCGTCGATGGCCTCTGCGCCCAGCAGTGTGGTGACCCGCCCCAGCACCGATGCAATCAAATGTTGCTCCCAATTTTGGAGTTGTCCAAACCGCTCGGCGAAACGGGTTTGCAGGCTGGAAGGTGCGTCGTTCACCTCGTGTTTGCCTTTTTCCGTCAACACGACTTCGAGTCTGCGTTTGTCCACAGTACTGCGAATTTTCTCGATCAAACCGCGGCTTTCCAGTTTTTGCAGAATTACCGTGGAGGTCACAGGAGAAAGGCTGAGCGACTTGGCCAGCTCGCCGGGGGAAATGCCAGGGTTATCCGCCACGGATTGCAATGTCAGAAGTTCAGAGGTGGCCATGTCGGCCTTTTTGGCCAGCTCTCGGGCACCCGATTCTGTGGCGCGAATAATTCGGCGAAGCGAAATAAGTGAGTCTTGTAAGGTGCTGTCCATGCGCGCTAACCCGGTGATTTAATTCATTTTGATGAATTGTAGTGATTAACCGGTCTGGTGAGTTGGAATTTCATACGCTTAGAGCAATCCCACCAAATTTAACGTTTTGGCGTATGTTGATCTGAGTTGGTTTCATGTTTGCATTAGTTTATAAAATAAACTATTATTGAGTTGTTCTTTCATAAAAACTCTTTATTACATTGATTTGTATTGATGAGCTTTTACGAAAGGATGAGAAGTAGTTCATTGTTTAATAACAAATGGGTCTGCCAATAACAGAGCCATCTCATCCAAATGTCCAACGATGATGTCGTTTTGCGACATCCCGTGCTTGAAGACGGTACTGCCGTGTTCGACCTCGTGGATGCCTGCAAACCCCTCGATCTCAATTCCCATTACTTGTACCTTCTCCAGTGCAGTCATTTCGCATCCTCCTGCGTTGTGGCGACTTGGCATGGCGAGCCCGTAGCGTGGGTATCTGGCTACATTCCACCCAGGCAAGCAGACACTTTTTTTGTATGGCAAGTGGCGGTGGGTGAGAAAGCCCGTGGCCTCGGTTTGGGCAAGAGGCTCATCAACTGGGTGGTAGCCCAGCAAATCGGCATTTCAAGAATTCATACATCCATCACGCCTGACAATGCGGCGTCATGGGGACTTTTCAAATCACTGGCTCGCGATTGGGGCAGCGATTTGTCTTCACGAGACTGGTTCGAGGAACAGTCTCATTTTGGCGGCCGACACCACACTGAAGTCTTGGTGGAAATCGCTTTGCCAACATCGCCTGTGGCGACATTCCTACAAACTCAAGGAGTACAACAATGAGTGACTCAAGCAAGTCAATCGACTTTCAAACCCTGAGCAAAATTCGCACGTTTCAAAAGAACGAGTCGGAAGCGCGCAGCTACTGCCGCAGCTTTCCAACCCTGTTCGTGCGGGCCAAGGGCAGCTATATGACCGACATGAATGGTCAGGATTATCTCGATTTCCTGTCTGGGGCAGGCTCGTTGAACTACGGGCACAACGATCCAGAGATGAAATCGGCATTGCTTGACTACATTGCGGACGACGGCATTGGCCATAGCCTGGACATGCACAGCGCCGCCAAGGCCAAATTCATTGATGCATTCAACCGCCATATTTTGAAGCCGCGTGGCATGCAATATCGCATTCAATTTACAGGCCCCACTGGCACCAACTCGGTTGAAGCAGCCATCAAACTGGCCCGCAAAATTACCGGGCGCAAGCAGGTAATTGCCTTTACCAACGGCTTTCATGGCGTAACCCAAGGTGCCCTGGCTTGCACGGCGAACACCCACCACCGCAGCCCATCGGCCTCAACACTGTGTGGCGTTGATCGTTATCCTTACGACGGTTACATGGGTGAAGGCGTGGACACTACCGAGTACCTCGAAAAAATGCTGACCGACAAGTCGAGTGGTCAGGACGCACCGGCGGCTGTGATTGTAGAAGGCGTGCAAGGTGAGGGCGGTTTGAACCCAGCCTCCATGAAGTGGCTGAAGAACCTGGCCAAGGTGACCCGCAAGGCCGGCGCCATGTTGATTCTGGACGAAATTCAGGCTGGCGTTGGTCGTGCCGGTTCGTTCTTCAGTTTCGAAGAAGCGGGTATTGAGCCCGACCTGATCTGCCTGTCCAAATCACTGTCTGGTATGGGCCTGCCCATGGCGGTTACGCTGATTCGCCCCGACCTCGATTTCTGGAAGCCTGGTGAGCACAACGGCACCTTCCGCGGCAACAACCATGCGTTTATTACCGCTGCGGCAGCGCTGGAAAAGTACTGGGCCAACCCGGCATTCGAGCGTGGCATTGCGCAGCGTGCCGATGTGGTGAACCAAAGTTTGAACCGCATTTTGACGGCCAATGACAACGTCACCGTGCAGGTGAAAGGCCGCGGCATGATGCAGGGCATTGAAATGCAAAACGGTGCTTTGGCCGATGAAGTGGTGGCCGAGTGTTTCAAGCACCACATGATTATTGAAACCTGTGGCAACGATGGCCAAGTGGTGAAAGTATTTGCCGCGCTGAACATCGAAATGGAAGACCTGAAAAAAGGTTTGACCATTCTGGAGAAAGCCGTAGCTGTAGTTAGCGCCAAGGCCGAGAAAGATGCCCACAGCAAAAAGGTGAAAGCATGATTGTTCGAAAACTGAGCGAAGTACAAGGCACGGAAAAGCATATTCACTCCAACGGTTGGGACAGTGTTCGCATGCTGTTGCGCGATGACAAGATGGGGTTTTCCTTCCACATCACGACCATTCATGCCAAGGCTGAATTGCACATGCACTACAAGAACCATCTTGAGAGCGTGTATTGCGTCAGCGGCAAGGGCGAGATTGAAAGCAAGCTTGATGGCAAGGTGTACCCGATTGAGGCAGGCACCCTGTACGCCTTGAATCTGCATGATCCACATATTCTGCGTGCATTCGACGAGCCCATGATCATGGCCTGCGTGTTCAACCCACCCGTGACTGGTGCGGAAGTGCATGATGAAACCGGCGCATACCCTGCGCTGGCCGAATAAATAAAAAGGAGGCAAAACACCATGATTGTTTCAGCCGTAAGAGATCCCTACCCCACACGTGACAAATCGGAAGGCGCCTTGATTCGACGTGCCGAGCCGGTGGTTCACGGCGAGTGGAATGAAGACTCACCTTTGAGCCAGGCGCAGGTGGAGCAGTTTGAGCGCGATGGTTACCTGGTGTTGACCGATGTATTTTCTGCTCATGAACTCGATGAGTTGCGTGCAGTCGCTGAGCGGGTGAGCAAAAACTGCGCGCAAACACACCCAGGCCAGTTAATCAAGGAGGCCGATACTGAACAGCTACGCACCTTGTTTGGCGTGCACGGCATGGAAGGTTTGCTCAAAGACACCGCAAGTAACCCGCGCATGCTGGAGGTGGTTCAGTTTTTGTTGAACGACTTGGTTTACATTCACCAATCGCGCCTGAACTTTAAAAGCCCGCAGTACGGTAGTGGGTTTGAATGGCACAGCGACTTTGAAACCTGGCACGCTGAAGATGGCATGCCCGGCATGCGCGCCATCAGCGCCACAGTACTGCTGACCGACGAAATTTCTGCCGATGGCTCTTTGAAGTTCATGCCACGCAGCCATAAAACTTTCGTGGCCTGCCCGGGCGAAACACCGGATACGCAAGTGTATCAAGAAGCTTTCAGAAAGCAGGCTGTGGGCAAACCACCCGCCTTGTTTCTGGACTTGCTCGAAGAAAACGGTGGCGTGCAGGAAGTGGTCGCGCCAGCGGGTTCGGTGTTGCTGTTCGATTGCAATGTTATGCATGGTGCGGGCAAGAATACCAGTGACCATCTGCGTGCCAATTTGTTCTATGTGTACAACGCAGTCAGCAACGTGCTGAATTCGCCGTATGCCGCGGACAACCCTCGGCCTGAGTTCTTGGCCACGCGCACTGTTGAGCCATTGACCTTGCAGGTGCCCGCTTAATTTGGGCGCAAGCTTCTTCATTTGCCTTGCCTTGGTGTTGCTGATCGGCTTGAGTTCAGCACGCCAGGCCAAGGCAAGCGCGGCCGACTACTTTGTGGCCAGTCGCAGTGTGCCCCCTTGGCTGGTGGGCCTGTCGGCGGTGGCCACCAACAATTCCGGTTACATGTTCATCGGCCTGATTGGCTACACCTATGCAGTGGGCATTCAGTCCGTGTGGCTGATGGTGGGCTGGATCGCAGGCGATTTGATTGGCTCGAAAGTAGCGCATGAGCGCATGCGCGATGAAGCAGAGCGCGTGCACGCCAATGGAATCATCAGCTTGTTGGCGCGATGGGGAGACACCCGCAACCGAAGCTGGCAAGTGTTGGCCGCCTTGGTCAGTGTTGCCTTTTTGAGCACCTACGCAGCCGCCCAAATTTCGGCGGGCGGCAAGGCGTTGGAAGGCATGCTGGACATTCCCATGGCCATTGGCATGGGCATGGTGGCCTTGGTCGTGATTGCTTACAGCATTGCAGGCGGCATGCGTGCTTCCATCTGGACTGATGCGGTGCAATCGCTGTTGATGATGGTGTCCATGGTCGTGTTGCTGCTTGCGGCAGTGAACCATTTGGGTGGTTTGCAGGCGGTATTTCAACAAGCCGGTGCCATTGATGGTTTTTTGAATCCAAGCCCCACCAACCTGGATGTTCCGGGTTTTGTCGGCCCACTGGCCTTTGTGGTGGGCTGGATGTTTGCTGGCGCGGCAGCACTGGGGCAGCCCCATATTGTCAGTCGTTTTCTGGCTTTGCAAAACACACGCCAAATGAACCAGGTTCGCCTGTGGTACTACGGTTACTATTTGCTGTTTTATTGTTTTGCGACTGCTGTGGGTTTGCTCAGTCGCCTGTATTTTGGTGAAAGCTCAGGTTTTGATCCTGAGATGGCCCTGCCCAATATGGCGCGCGATTTGTTACCACCCTGGCTGGCTGGGTTAATGCTGGCGGGCATTTTTGCCGCCACCATGTCCACCGCTGATTCCTTGGTGTTGTCCTGTTCCTCGGCACTGACACAAGATTTACCCCGACATTCATCCGAGAACCGGTGGTTGCTGAAAGCGGCCACGGGATTCACCACGATTTTCGCTCTGGGCATCGGTCTTTGGAGCGAGCAAAGTGTGTTTTCGCTGGTGGTGTGGGCATGGGGTACCTTGGGTGCCGCATTTGTACCTATCCTGATCTGGCAGGTGCTGGGTGCGAAGCTCAACTCACTGGCCATGCTTGTCATGTCCAGCACTGGTGTATTGGCCACCGTGGCCTGGAAGTTTTACGGTTTCCCGAACACCATTTATGAGGGAGCTGTGGGCATGTTCAGTGCCCTTGTTTTGGGTGCAATTTTCACAATAAGTAGTATCCGCAGCAGGTTTCACCCCTAGCTACCCCGATTGGGGGGATAGGAGCATCACCCCAAGTTGTTAAATTGTGCGAATGCCTTGCAAGATCTTGTCGGGCGTCACTATCAAATAAATCAGCAAGAAGCTGAGTACATCGAATCGGGGGCGGTGCGTTTCATGAATTGGTTGGTGGAGGATTTTGCATTCGCAGCGGCAGCAATCTCAGAGGCCCATCTTTCCGGATTGGCCTTTGGTTTTTTCGCCTCGTTGTTGGCCATGACCGTCGGTGTTGAAGTTCGAATCAAAAATCCCCCCCTGATTGCCAATAGCCACTACCTGATTCGACGCGGGGTACTGATTTCCCTCTATGTGATTTCCATGTTTTTTGCCTCGGCTTTTGTGGGTTTAACGCTTCCCTCAGCCAAGGAAGCCCTCTTCAGTATTTCCGGTACTGTTCTCACCTTTGCCGTGTGCATAGTCGTATTTCTTTACGTGGACTATCTGGTTCAGTCGGCCAAAGGTGCTGCCAAGCTGTTCATGTTCCTGTTTACTTCGCTGGGCATTCTGATCCAGTTTTTAATCCACATGGCATTCATTTTCATTCCCAACAACCATCAGATATTGCAGGTGCGTTGGTCGGGTTTGATCGCCATGTATCTGTTGCTGTTTGTGTGCATGGGGCTGCTGAGTCGTTTTGCGCACGAAACCTCTGTGGGTAAATCCAAACCTCTTCAAAGCCGGATGATTTACATCTTTGGCATTGTGGGTTTAAACCAGATGATTGCACTAAGTCTGATCGGGTTTGTCCACGTGGGGGCTGGGGCGGAGCACTCGGCCTGGTATGGCATGTGGACTGGATGGGCGGGGTTCGAGATATTCGTCAGTTTCTTCGCCCTGCTGATGATTTCGGTGTTGATGTGTTATGTCTATGTGTTACTGGACAAGTCGGTGCAGATACTGCGTGCCGACAACCAGAAACTGCAGGTGATGAAACAAGACGCTTTGGAACAAGTGGCCACCGCTTCCGAGAAACTTGAACTGGAACGAACTCGCATCGAGCAGTTGGAAAAGTCCATTGCAACCGTTCAGCAGGACCATGAAATGTCTGTCGAGAGTTTGGTGGCAGCCGTGGCCACGCTTGAAGACGGCGTCTTTGAATGGGACATTGAACAGGAGACTGTGGTGTTCAGTTCAACGTGGCGTCGCCTGTTTGGATTTGATGATCAAACACAATCTGCAATCTCGGCCACCGCGTGGCGAGCTGGCATTCTCAGTGAAGACATCAAGGGTCTGGATGCAGCACTTCAGGCCTGTCTCACCAATAACTTACCCAGTAGCGCAGTGCAGGTGCGTTATTCAACCGCATATGGTTCTTTGCTGAAGCTTGAAATTCATCTGGTGGCGGTGAAAAACGCCTACGGATTGCCCAGCAAAGCCGTGGGTATTATCCATGACCGGACGGAGGAAATGGATCTGGAGCTTTCCATTCGTGAGGAGTTGAATGAGGAGTCTTTGTTGTCGTCCCGAAAATCTCAGTTCGTATCGTATCTCTCACATGAAATTCGAACGCCGATGACTGTGATCGGATCAGCCAAAGCCCTGTTGGAAAGTTCCTTGCAGAAGGAGCCAGTGAATATGGAGTCGGCTTTGCATTACATCGATCAAATTGGCGGAGCGTTGCGTTCGCTGCGAGCGCTGGTGGATGAAACGCTGATGTTCATGGGCGCCAATTTTACGCGCAAGCATTTGAATATCGCGCAGCTGGATGTGCGAAAGGTTTTTTGCCAGTTTTCCTCCTTTGAGCAGCGCCGCAGACACGGTCAACACTGGCTTGAATATGAATTGCATCCCAGCCTGGATCAATTTGAGTTTTATTCCGATGAGTATGTGTTTACGCAGACCATGCGGCAAATGTTGTCGTTTGCAGAAAGCAAAGAGTCGCATGCAGGCAAACTCACCATCAAGATGCCCAATGAGAACACTTTGAATCTGTGCATTGAGTTGTTGGATTGGCCGGCCTGGATGATCAAGGGCGGGCAACTGGAACCCGCGCATGACGAAGAAACCGTGGTGCCTTTCAAAGGGGAGTGTTTGCCTTTCACTTTGCTGTTGACCAAGCGGGTCATCCGGTTGATCAATGGACGTATCATGATTAAAAACCGGCGCAGTCGTCACTGGTTGTGTGTTGATTTGCCGTCGCTCAAGGAGGAAGCATGCCGCGCGTCATGATCGTAGAGGATGACCTGACCATTCTCGGTAATCTCTCGCAGTTGCTGCAGTTAAGCGGGCTGGATGTGATGGAGGCCCACGATGGGCAGGAGGCCTTGCGGTTGTTGCTGGAGTGCCGCGTACACGATGCGGCCTTGCCCAGAATGATCGTGAGCGACTTGATGATGCCCAATATGGATGGCTTTGATCTGTTGCGCGCAGTACGTGGCGATGCGCACTTCAAGAAGTTGCCGTTTGTATTGTTGAGTGCCCGCAGCGATGCCAGTGATTTGCAACAGGCATTTGCCCTGGGCGCCAACGATTACCTGATTAAACCGTTCGAAGTAGAGCAATTGATGGATGTGATTCGCTACCATCTCTCGCACACTTCAGGCCGAAAAAACGAACCCCTGACAGGCAAAGACTGTACGGTGGACACGGATTTTTTCCTGGAGTGATCAACCGGTATTCAAGACGGAAATACTCAAGAGCCGTCCAATCGCGCCGTCGATTCCTGCGATGAAATAGGGCAGACTGACCCACAGAATCCACAGACCCACACCTATCGTGATCGAAAAGCCAATCGACATCACGTTCAGTTGCGGCGCTGCACGCGCCAGAATACCCAGCACAATATTGCTGATTAACACGGCGGCCATGACAGGCAATGAAATTTGAAGGGCAAGCATGAACATGATGCTGCCAGCCATGGCGATGCTTTGGCTGTTGACCACGGCGAGGTTTGCGCTGATCGGGATTAACTCAAAACTTTGAACCACAGCGGCGATGACCAGCAGGTGGCCATCAATGACCAAAAATGTGAGCATGGCCAACACCCCCAAAAAACTGCCGATGAGTGGTGTTTGTGTGCCGCGTGCTGGGTCGATGAATTGTGCGAAGGCCAGGCCCATCTGCAGACCGAGCAGGTCACCCGCCATTTCGAATGCTGCAAATACCAGTCGCATGGAGAAGCCCATGGCCACACCAATCAGTATTTGCTGGATTAAAACCGGAATGGCTTGTGCTGAACTGAGTACTGGGGGTGGCGGCAGCAGGGGCATCATGAGAATGGCAATCAGCGCTGCAAGCCCGACACGAGTACGACGTTGCACGGTGCGGTTGTCGAACACCGGTGCCGTGGCCAGCATCGCCAGAATTCGGATGAAAGGCCACAAAAACGAGGCGATCCAGATTTCCAGTTGTTCGCCGTTGATGGGAACCATGCTCAGCCGATCACGGACGGTATGCTCATGATCAAACGCTGGGTGTAGTCCACCAGTGTGGCCAGCATCCAGGGGCCGAGCAGTAGCAAAGTGGCGAAAATACCCAGAATTTTTGGAATGAATGACAAGGTCATTTCATTGATTTGCGTGGCAGCCTGCAAAATACTGACCAACAAACCCACGATCAGCGCCACCACCAACAGGGGGCCCGATACCATCAGCATCACTTCCAGTGCCGCCTGGCCCAAGTTCAATACAGTTTGGCTGTTCATGTGCGCACGCTCAGTCTAGTTTAAGTCTCAAAGCTGGCCACCAGCGAGCCAACCAGCAAGGTCCATCCATCGACCAGCACAAACAGCATGATCTTGAACGGCAGGGAGATCAGCATGGGCGACAGCATCATCATACCCATGGACATGAGTACGCTGGCCACGATCAGGTCAATCACCAGAAACGGCAGAAATATCATGAAGCCGATCTGAAACGCGGTTTTCAGTTCACTGGTGACAAATGCAGGGATCAATACGCGCAAGGGCACGTCTTCCGGATTCTCGACATTTTCCACTTTGCCCAGGCGCATGAATAGTGCCAGATCAGGTTCTCGGGTCTGCTTGAGCATGAAATCTTTCATGGGTACGCTTGCCCTTTCAGTCATTTCCTGGAATTCGATTTCATTGTTGGAGAACGGCAGGTAAGCGTTTTCATACACGCGATCAAACACCGGGGCCATGATGAAAAAGGTGAGAAACATGCTCAAGCCGATGATGACCTGGTTGGGCGGTGAGTTTTGCGTGCCCAAGGCCATGCGCAACAACGACATCACGATCACGATGCGGGTAAAGCCCGTCATCATCAACAGCAAAGCGGGCAAAAAACTGAGGAAAGTAAAAAACAGCAGTGTTTGAATGGGCACGCTGTAGTTGGTGGTGCCGTTGGCGCCGGGCGTGGCCGTAACACCGGGTAATACTTGCTGGGCTTGCGCGTCAGGCCAGGCCCACAGAAGCAGCAAGAGCAGCAGGCCCAGGGTCATGAGTTTGCCTGCTGGGGTGCGTAGGGTGTTCATGAGGATTTCACCTTGCCTGCTTTGACACGCTCGAGCATTTTTGCAAAATTCACAGCGGGATTTTGTAGTTCGTCCAGCACAATGCTGCCTGCTGGCATGCTGTGCAGGGTGTTGATGCTGCTGCTCGTCATGCCAAGCACCAGCCAGGTATCACCGATTTCAATCAGTACTATTTTTTCGCGTGGCCCCAAGGCCGAGGTGGCCAGCACTTTGTAAAAGCCACCACGGCGTTGTTGGTGACCAATGCCCATGCGTTTGAGTAACCACACCAGCGCCAGCAGCAGGCCGACCACAAACAGCAGGCCCAGTGTGGTTTGCACCAGATGGCCTGTCATGAATGTCCCACCAAATTTTTATTTTTTTGTTGTAGTTGCATGCCTTTGTACTGCAAAAGGGTATCAACGGTTGAGTTTTCTCAAACGCTCGGATGGCGTGATGATGTCGGTCAATCGGATACCAAATTTGTCGTTGACTACCACCACTTCGCCTTGCGCAATGAGGTAGCCGTTTACCAGCACATCCATCGGCTCGCCTGCGAGCCCGTCCAATTCAATGACGGAGCCTTGGGCCAGTTGCAAAATGTGCTTAATCGGTATCTTCGTCCGACCCAGCTCAACAGTCAACTGAACCGGAATGTCGAGAATCATGTCGATGTCGTTCTGCGTGCCTGAAGCCACACTTCCTGCAAAAGGCTGAAACAAACCAGAGGCTGGTTTTGCATCGCTGGCCTGGGCAAACAGGTTGTCGGTGTCGTTGGTGCTTGTGGCTGTGGTACTGGCCTGTTCGGCCAGGGCTGCTGCCCAGTCATCGGCTGCATCGGTTACGGTATCTACTTGCTGTTCAGACATGGTGTGTTCCTTATCTTGATCGCTATTCGTGTGTTTTTTCAGCCTGCTTGGCTTCCTTGCTCAGCAAGGCTTCCAGGTTCAGCGCATCGGCATGCGAGTCGTTGCTCACAGCCAGAACTTCTTCAACTTTCAGTGCATACTGGCCACCACTGGTGCCGTAGCTGCAATTGAACACGGGCACATTGTCCACTCGTGCTTCAATCACTTTGTCAATTTCAATCGGGATCACATCACCGATTCTCAATTCCATGATGTCGGCCACGGTCAGCTGGGTGCTGGCCAGGCTGGCCACCAAGTCCACTTCGGCCATTTGCACCTGCTTTTTAAGCATGGTTACCCAACGTTTGTCAGGTTCGGCCTGGTCTCCCTGCATGCTGGAATACAGCAAATCGCGAATGGGTTCCATGGTGGAGTAGGGGATACAAATATGAAGTGAACCGCCACCGGCACCCAACTCAATCGAGAAGGAGGTGGTCACTACAATCTCGGAAGGCGTTGCAATGTTGGCAAACTGCGTGTGCATTTCAGATCGCAGGTATTCCGGTTTCAGGGGAAACACGGGTGCCCAGGCTTTCACAAATTCTTCCCGAATCACTTCCAGCATGCGGGCAATAATTCTCTGTTCGGTTTGGGTGAAGTCACGCCCTTCAACTCGGGTGTGGAAGCGACCGTCTCCGCCAAACAGGTTGTCGATCACAGCAAATACAAGACTGGGATCAAAAATGAACAGGGCATTGCCGCGCAGCGGCTTCATCGCCATGATGTTCAGGTTGGTCGGTACTACCAGATTGCGAATGAATTCGTTGTACTTCAATACTTTCACGGGCCCCACGGAAATTTCCGGGCTTCTGCGCATGAAGTTGAACAAACCAATCCGAATTAACCGTGCAAAGCGCTCGTTGATGATTTCAAGCGTGGGCATACGGCCACGAACAATGCGTTCCTGGGTGGCCAGGTTGTAAGGGCGAACGCCTTCTGCGGTTTCAGACGCATCTTTCGTTTCTTCTTCGCCGTTCACGCCCCTGAGCAGGGCATCAACTTCATCTTGTGAAAGAAATTCTCCGGGCATGGTGCAGCGCGTCCTGTTACTGAATCACAAAGCTGGAAAAATGCACATCGCGAATTCCGCGCGTGGGGTCTTTCGGGTCGCCTTTGATCGTTACTCGGGCCAGGTCGACCAACTCATCCATCAACTGTTGCTTACCTTCGATCGATGTCAGGTTGCCCACGTTTTTGCCAGACAACACCAACAGGATCCGGCTGCGAATCACGGGTGTGTAGTTCTTGATTTCTTCGGCTTGTGCGGGACCGCTCACTTCATAGGTGATGCCAATTTGCAGGTAACGGGTGGTATCTGGCTCGGCCAGGTTGACTACAAACTGGTCCATGACCACGAATGTGGGTGGGCCCAATGGTGTTTCGACCTTTTCTTCTGCGGCGCCTTCACCACCTTGGCCACCCAGCAGAAAAAAGGCTGCTGCGCCGCCAGCGGCAAGAACGGTCAATACGATTGCAAGAATCAGGATCAGTTTTTTCTTGGATCCTTTTTCGGGCGCTGCTGCTTCTGGGGCTACTGCAGCGGGTGCCGGGGCGACTCTGGCCATGCTTGACTCCGTAAGTTCAATTGCTGTTGTGTGTCACTTTCAAACTCTATTGTGTCTGAAAGGTTTCCGAGCAAACCCCTGAAAAGCCGTGTTGTTTGGACCCAATTCATTCGTCAGGTCCGTGTGGATCAGGCAAACAGGTCGAGCTTGCCCTCAGGCTTTCTGGACACGGCGGTGGTGGCAGGTGCACCAGTTTCTGGCTGGGAATTGTCGCCACCAGCTGCATGTTGTCCATGGCCTTGGCCCTGGTTCCGGTTCTGATCAAACTGGGTTTGACTGTTGTTGGGCTGACCTTGCTGGTTGGATGGGTTGCCGTGTTGAATCTGCACCTGGTTCAGTTGCAGGCCATTCTGGGCCAACACTTCTTTCAAGCCACCCAAGGCCTGGGTCAACAGGTTGGCTGAAGCTTCATCCTGGGTGCGAATCACGAGTTGAACCTGTTGGCCTTTCTGCACCAGACGCATGTTCATGGGACCAAAACTTTCGGGATTCACGCGAATGTCAACGGTGGACAAATTCTTGCCGATGGCCCATTGCACGGTTTGTCCCAGTTCCTTGGCAAACCCGGGTTGATTGACCGGTGTTTTGATCAGGGCTTGTTGCGCTGTACCTGCCGAGCCTGTCAGACCGTTGGTGCCTGCGGCAATCCCTGTGGTCGTGCCCGCGGATTGCAGGTTGCCTGTGGCCAGAATTTTCTGGCCTACTTTCAAACCTTCCTCGCCAAAGCCTTCACCCATGGCCTGTGCCTGTTGGGTGATTTGCGGAGCAATTTGTGGGTTCAGTTGCTGGTTTAACTGTGCCTGAACCGTGTTGCCTAAATTGCCCGGGCCAGCTTCAGCCCGCACTTGCACCGCGCTGTTGGCCACGGTGGCGTCAGCTTTCAACTGGGTGGTGGTTTTAAGGTCAGGGCGTGTTTTGTCTGCACCAGCCAGTTCATTGCCGGTGGCTTGTTCTGGTTTTGTTGGATTGATCAACTGCGCCACGGGCTCGCCATCGGTGGCACGGTTCAATGCCAGTTCGGCTGTCGGGGTTGTTGTATCAAGCGCGGCTTCGCTGTTTGCCGCGTTTGCAATGGTGCCAGGCAATCCAACTTTCGCTGCTTGTTCTGTATTGTTGTCTGCGTTTTGTTCCGGTGTTTGCTGCGCCCCACGAGAACTTGCCCGGCTGTTCTCGCTGCTTGTTGATGCATTGGTTGAATCAGTGGGAGCCGTGTTGTCAGGGGTATTGCTTTCGGCCCTGTTTTCCGGCGTAACAGCCTGCTTTGCAACTTCGGTGTTTTTAGCCGCTGCCGCTGTGGCCACTGTTGTAGCCTGCTGCACGGGTGTGGTTTGCATCCAGTTGCGCTGCGCCCACACAGCCGCTTGCGCTGCCTGTGCGGCCTCAGCGTTGGCCGTGCTTTCATTGTTCTTTTTGGGCTTGTTTTGTTGATACAAACTTTCCCGCAATTGGGTTTCAATGCTGTTGAGTTGCGCTTTGGGCGCGGATTGACCCAATGCTGAACTGAACAGTTCGGTGAAATTCAGGTCAGGTTCTTGCTGGCCTTGCTTGGGCTTGTTGCCCACCGAAGGGGTTTGCACTTTGTTGACATGGTTCATGGCTTGGGTACTCGTGTTCATGAGGGCTCCCCGGCTGTGTGAACCCGGTAAATGCGTGCGGCAAATTCATCGTTCATTTTTTGGTCGCGCTTGTTTTCAAGCTTCGCCTGTTTGATTTTTTCACGTTCCACCAAGGCTTCAAATTTGCGCTGTTCGGCCAGTGCGTCTTGCCATTGCGTACGCTGATGGGCCAGTGTGGTGTTCAGAAATTCGATTTCGCGGCTTTGTTGCTCAATGGCTTGTGCAATTTTGCCGACAAAGGCCAACTGGTTGCGCAACTGCTGTCCGGTCATGCCGGTGCTGGCTTTGTTGTGCATACCGCCCTCGCATTCATCGCGGTAGGTCTGCAGCATATTGAGCTTGTCCTGGCCTTGAACCAGTTTTTGCTGGGTGCTGGCCATGTTTCTGGCCAGGTTGTCGGCCTTCTCGCTGGCCTGTTCAATCAGGATTTGCAGCACATTACTCATGGGCATCCAAGCGGTTTAGTGTTTGTCGTTTTTAAATTCGTTCGGAAATAACGATTGAAGGCCTGCGAGCGCTTCATCGAAACTTGCACTCTCTAACATTGACTGTTGCAGCAGGTTTTCAATCTTTGGATAAAGGGCCAAAGAATGGTCCAATTGTGGGTCTGCCCCCGGCGAGTAAGCGCCCACGGTGATCAGGTCACGGTTTCGCTGAACCCGGGAGAAAGCGGCTTTCAAGCCACGGGCCGCATTCAAATGGCCTGCGGGCACAATATTGTGCATGGCCCGTGAAATGGACTGCTCAATGTCAATGGCAGGGTAGTGGCCGCTTTCTGCCAGTTGGCGCGACAGCACAATGTGGCCATCCAGAATGGCGCGGGCTGAGTCGGCAATGGGGTCTTGTTGATCGTCACCTTCGGTCAACACAGTGTAAAACGCAGTAATCGAGCCTCCGCCTTTTCTGCCATTGCCTGCCCTTTCTACCAATGTGGGCAGTTTGGCGAACACGCTGGGCGGGTAGCCTTTGGTGGCAGGGGGTTCGCCGATGGCCAAGGCGATTTCACGTTGGGCCATGGCGTAGCGTGTCAGTGAATCCATGATCATCAGCACGTTGTGGCCCTGATCCCGGAAATGCTCGGCCACCACCTGGGTGTAGGCTGCGCCTTGCATTCGAAGCAGGGGGCTGACGTCCGCAGGTGCAGCAATCACCACGCTGCGCTTTAAACCTTCCTCGCCTAGAATCTGTTCAATGAATTCTTTGACTTCTCGACCACGTTCACCAATGAGGCCCACCACAACACGGTCGGCTTTGGTGTAACGGGCCATCATGCCCAACAACACTGATTTGCCCACACCCGAGCCTGCCATCAGGCCAATACGCTGACCTCGGCCAACCGTGAGCAGGGCATTGATGGCTCGGACGCCCACATCCAGTGGTTCGGAGATGGGTTCCCTCTCCAGTGGATTGATTGGGCGGGCAGCCAGTGGGCTGCGTTTTTCGAATTTCAGTTCACCCAGGGTATCCAGTGGGCGGCCATTGCTGTCCACCACACGACCCAACAGGCTGTCGCCCACAGGCAGGTGTTTGGTTTTGTCTTCAGGCCTGCGCCAGGGGTGCGCTTTTACACCCAACTTGGGTGCGATGGGAGGGGGCTCCTGTGCAATAACCTTGGCACCGGGTGTCATGCCGTGCACATCAGTGGCAGGCATCAAAAACAGCTTGTCGCCATTAAAGCCCACCACTTCAGCTTCCAGCGGCGGGGCACCTTTTTGTACCACAGTGCAGACACTGCCCACGGGCAGCTTCAGGCCCACAGCTTCCATCACCAAACCGGCCACGCGGGTCAGTTTGCCAGTGGCAATTTGGGGCTGGCTGTGTTCAACCAGAAATTTGCATTCGTCGATCCATTCCAGCAGGTCGGCCATTTATTCAGTGTCCTCTGGATTCAATGGGTTGTGTCGGCCCAAAGCCTCAATGGCCCGTAGCCAGCGGGTTTGAAGCGTTGCATCCACTTCGCCTTCCGGGTGTTGAAGTAAAAAACCACCTTGCAGTTGCTTGGGGTCTTCGATCATGCGCAGATTGCCCAGCATTTGCTGGTCGCCGAATTGAGCTTCAAGCACGCGAATGGTGTTGGGGTGAGCACGCAGCGTGACTGCTTTGCTGTGCAACTGCATGCTTTCCAGCACCTGGTTCAACAATTCGGCTGCGTATTCAGGGTGCAGGGCGAGTGTGTCGCCAATCACTTTCTTGCTGACCAGCACCGCCAGGTCAAGCAGTTTTTCAGACAATTCGCTTTTGAAGCGTTCGAACTCCGCTTCCATGGTGCTGGCGGCCTGCACCAACACCACGCGTTCATTGTGTGCTGCATTCCAGCCCGCTTCATAGCCCAATTGCTGACCACGTTCTTCGGCCTGTTTCAGTGTGTCTTTTTCAAGTTCTTCCAGTTGATTTTCGCGTCGGGCCAATGCCTGTTCCCATTCCTTCAGGCGGAGTTCCTCCGCAGTGGGGGCCGGTGCTGGGGCGAGGACTGCGGCTTCGGTCTGATGACGATTGATTTCTGCCATCATCCGGTCCACGGGGTTTTCATAACGTGAACCAATCAATTCAACTGACCAGCTGGGTAGCTCTGCCGCGTCGAGTCCGCGAATAATGCGGTTAGATGAACGCATCTTCTCCGCCTCCACCCAATACTACTTCGCCGGCATCAGCCAGTTTTCTGGCCACTTTCAGTACATCTTTCTGTGCCGCTTCCACTTCAGAGAGGCGAACCGGGCCACGGCTTTCGAGATCGTCGCGCAAGGCCTCTGCTGCTCGGCTGGACATGTTTTTGAATACTTTTTCGCGAATCGCTTCGTCTGCGCCTTTGAGTGCGATGACCAGCAGGTCGCTTTGTACATCGCGCAAAATGCTTTGCATGCCGCGATCGTCGATGTCGAGCAGGTTGTCGAAGGTGAACATTTCATCCTGAATACGCTGGCTGAGTTCGTTGTCATATTCGCGAATGGTATCGAGCACTGTTTTCTCGGATGTGGTGCCCACGAAGTTCAAAATTTCCGCAGCAGCACGCACACCACCCAAGGTGGTTTTCTTGAGTTTGTCACCACCAGCCAATACCTTGGAAAGAACATCATTCAATTCCAGCAATGCATTGGGTTGAATGCCGTCAATGGTCGCAATTCTCAGAACCACATCACTGCGCAGTCGCTCTACAAACAGGTTCAAAATGGCGGCCGCAAAATCGCGTTCAAGGTGAACCAGAATGGTGGCGATAATCTGCGGATGTTCATTTTTGATCAATTCAGCCACTGTGCCCGGATCCATCCACTTCAGGCCTTCAATCCCGGATGTATCGCTGCCTTGCAGAATGCGATCAAGCAGGAATCCAGCCTTGTCTTCACCGAGTGCGCGCGTTAAAACGCTGCGAATGTAGGAGTCTGAATCAAGACCCAGGGCGCTTTGACTTTGCGCGATCTCGACCACCTCTCCGGCTATTTCTTCAATCCGGTCAATGGGCACGTCTTTGGTTTTCGACATTTGTTGCCCCAGCTTCTGAACCTCTTTGGGGCCCAGGTATTTGAATACTTCTGCAGCTTCTTCCTCGCCCAAGCTAAGCATCAGGATTGCGCCTTTTTGAATGCCGAGTTCGCTTTCTGCCATGGTGTTGATTCCTACTAGTGCTTCGTTTGGTTGGCCTTAGCCGTTGTTCTGTGTTTCACCGTTGACCCAGTTCTTCACGATGCTGGCAACAATCTGTGGATGTTCTTTGGCCAATTGGCGCAGCTTCTCCATTTTTTCCTGGCGATTCATGCCGGGCAGGGTGCCTTCGCGTTGCAGTTGCTCAAGCAATTCTGCGTCGTTGTCACCACCCACCTGGTTGGCCAGGAGTGGCATGCGTTGTCCGGGCAGCAATTCTGGCCCTTCATCAAACAAATCAACTTCGGCCGGCTTCATCATGGGGCGCAGTACACCGAACACCAGAATGGCTGCGATCAGCGCAATGCCGATTGGCATGCCCAGTGATTTCGCCAGGTCCATGGTTTCCTGCTGTGCCCACATGGGGATGGATTGCTCTTCAACTTTGGTGAAAGCCTGGTTGACCACATTGACTGCGTCGCCGCGTTGTTCGTCAAAACCAATGGCCTGTTTGACCAAGCTGTCCAGTTGGGTGATTTCCTCAGGGGTCAGGGGCACCTGGCGCGTTTCGCCTTTGGGGTCGGTGATTGTTTTGTAGTTCACCACCACTGCGGCCGACAGGCGTTGAATTTTTCCAACCTGCGATTTCGTGTATTGAACCGATTTGTCCACTTCGTAGTTCACCGTGGAATCTTTCCGGCTGCTGCTGTTGGTTTGTGTGGCAGTGTTGTTACCGCCGTTCACGCCATTGGCCAGTGCCTGTTGTGGGTTCTGACCGATGTTGGCTGCTGCTTCTCCGGGAGGCGTGTTGGCCATGACACCGGGTATTCCTTGTGGGTTGGCATTGCTGCTGCCGTCATTGGATTCGCTGATCTGCTGGCTACGAATCGTGGCTTGTGTTGCGTCACCATTGGGTTTGTAAATTTCATCAGTGCGCTCGGAAGTCGAGTAATCCATGTTTGCAGTCACGGTGGCACGGACGTTTTCGCTGCCGAACACAGGGCTGAGAATATCGACAATTCGGCTGGTCAGGCTTTGTTCAATCTGGTTGGTGTAGGCCAGCTGCGTGGGGTTCAAACCACTTTCCAGTTGTGTTTTGCCGGTGAGCAACCGACCAGACTGGTCCACAATGCTGACGTCTTCCGGGTTCATGCCCGGCAGGCTTGAGGCGACCAAATGCACAATGCCGTTGATTTGGGGCTCCGAGAGTGTGCGGCTGCCAAACAGGTTCAGCACAATCGATGCGCTGGGCGTTTGTTTTTCGCGGATGAAAATGGATGGCTTTGGAATGGCCAAATGCACACGTGCACTTTGCACGGCCGAGATGGATTGAATGGAGCGAACCAGTTCACCTTCCAGTGCACGCTGGTAATTCACTTGTTCCTGAAACTGGGTAATACCCAGTTTCTGATTGTCCATGGCCTCAAAACCGCTGATGCTGCCCTTGGGCAGGCCTTGGCTGGCAAGGGCCAGGCGTGTGTCGTACACCTTTTCAGAGGGCACCAGAATGGCAGTACCGGCGGTATTGAATTCATAGGGCACTTTCATCTGGGTCAGTGCTTCAACAATCGCACCACCATCTTGATCATTCAGACCGCTGAACAGAACACGGTAGGTGGTCTGGTTGGCCCACATCAGCAGAGAGGCAATCACCGCGATCAGCAATGGCACGCCAATCAATATGCCCATTTTGTTTTTTTGGGGCAGTTTTGCGAAACGTTGCTGCATATTGGTAATCGGGTTGTTGCCAACCGGGCCGATCACTTCGGGGCTGCTGAGAACTTCTGCCATGGAATACCTGCATGTGGGTTAAATATTGTTCTACCCATGCATTGTGCTTGCTGGGGTATGCAAGCAATTCAGTAAAAAGGGGGCTTTAACGGCACCTATTTCAAAAACTTGAGGGTGACGTTTAAAAAATAAGGGGGGTTTTACCCCTTGTTTGTGGCAATGGCTTGCCCCGCTTGCCTGTACAAAGAGAGGGTACAAACAATAATTCCGCGTTGGAGTGTTTCATGATCGACAAAATGGGGGCCGTGAGTGGCCTGTTAAGCAGTGCGGTAACAGATGCCATCAAGAGTCCGTCGCTGACCAGCAAGCCACAGGCACTTGACCAGGCCTCGTTCGCTGATGCCATTGCCAAGGCTTTGGAAAGCGCAAGCCTGTCGGCCGACAAGGCTGCTGACCTGGGCAAGCGTTTGCAGATGGATGACCCCACTGCCTCGGTTGAAGAAACGGTGATCGCCATGAATACTTCATCGCTGCAATTCACAGCGGTGGTTCAGGCGCGTAACAAAATTCTTCAGGCCTACAACGACATCATGAACATGCCTGTGTAATGTTTTGAAGTCGTTCTGAATTCCAGACAGGCTGTGGCACAATCCAGTTCATTGACCCCTTTGAAGAACTGGAGCCCAGCCCATGATTGCACCTTTCCCGATTGCCCGAGACAACCGAGCCGAAACCGCAACCGACCTCTTTATGTTGCCTCAGTTGGCCAATCGGCATGGCTTGATTACTGGTGCAACCGGCACGGGCAAAACAGTTACTTTGCAGGTATTGGCCGAAGCTTTTTCACGAATGGGTACGCCAGTGTTCATGGCCGATGTGAAAGGCGACTTGACCGGTATTTCCCAGCCCGGGAAAACTTCTCCGAAATTTGAAGAGCGTCTGAAAATGACTGGCATTCCTGTGCCGGAATTTGCAGGCAGCCCGGTGACTTTGTGGGATGTGTTTGGTGAACAGGGCCACCCGGTACGTGCCACCATCTCCGATATGGGGCCTTTGTTGTTGGGCCGTTTGCTGGGTTTGAACGACACGCAGGAAGGTGTGTTGAACTTGGTATTTAAAATTGCCGACGACAACGGCATGCTGTTGCTGGACTTGAAGGATTTGCGTGCCATGCTGCAGTTCGTGGGTGAAAATGCCAAGCAGTTCACCACCGAGTACGGCAATATTTCTTCGGCTTCGGTGGGCGCCATTCAGCGCGGCCTGCTGGCCCTGGAAGGGCAAGGCGCCGACAAGTTCTTCGGTGAGCCCATGTTGAATATTGATGACCTGATGCAAACTGACTCAAACGGCAAGGGCATCATCAACATTCTGGCAGCCAATCAGTTGATGAATTCGCCAAAGCTTTACGCCACATTCCTGTTGTGGTTGTTGTCTGAACTGTTCGAGAATCTTCCTGAAGTGGGTGATGTCGAGAAACCCAAAATGGTGTTTTTCTTTGACGAGGCTCACCTGTTGTTCACCGATGCGCCCAAGCCATTGATTGAAAAAGTGGAGCTGGTGGTTCGCCTGATCCGTTCCAAAGGTGTAGGTGTTTATTTCGTGACCCAGAATCCGCTGGATGTTCCTGATTCGGTGTTGGGGCAGCTCGGTAATCGCGTTCAGCATGCCCTGAGGGCGTTCACTCCGCGCGATCAGAAAGCGGTCAAAGTGGCGGCGGAAACCATGCGTCCGAATGCTGGCCTGGACATTGAAGCCGCCATTACCGAGTTGGGTGTCGGTGAAGCCTTGGTCAGTTTTCTCGATCCGAAGGGTACTCCCAGCCCAACTTGCCGCGCCTGGGTGTATCCACCGGCCAGCAAGTTTGGTCCGGCCAGCCCCGAGCAATGCAAGGAGTTGATTGCCAATTCATTGGTGGCAGGGGTGTATGAAAAAGCGGTGGATCGTGAATCGGCTTTTGAAATGTTGAAAGCGCGCACCGAGCAGGCGATGGCGGCGCAGGACGCTGTCGAGACGCCCGCTGCACAGGGCGGGACTCAAGCCGCCGAAGAGAAGAGTACGCTCAGCGGTCTGGGAGACATGCTGTTTGGTACCAGCTCGGCGGGTGGGCGCAAGCGCCAGAGTGTGGCAGAGACCATGGCGAAGAGTGCGGCGCGCAGCATTGGCTCACAGGTAGGGCGTGAGCTGATGCGTGGCATTCTTGGTTCTCTGCTGGGTGGCAGCAAGCGACGCTGACACATCCAGCACCTAGTCGATCGAATGCAGGTTGGCGCGTTGTCGGCGTTCTGTGGCGAGCAGAAACCGCTGCAGCCTGCGTTCGGCGCCCCGTTCTACCGTTTTCATTTCACATCCGAGTTGGACTATTTCCGGGTGGTCAGCCATCGGCTTGATGTTTCGCACCACCAACTCCACCAACATGCTGCCTTCGCCGTCGGGCAATGTGAGGCGAACATCCTGAATGACTTCTCCCGCCTGATGAAGGCTGGGTGGTGTTTGTAATGACAAGCCACAGCCAGCAAGGCTGATGTCGATCAGGCTGATTGGGCTGCTCACCGTTGGAATTTCAAGTTTGACCTGTGCGTTTAATTCCTCATCGGCCATCACCCGGAAGTAATTTCGCCGTTGCAGGCGAACGACGGTTTTGGGTATGGCAACGCGCAGGGCATCAGCCCCCTGGTATTGGCTCTGTAGAATTCCCATGCCTGCAAACTGCACTTTCACGCCGTCCGGAAAACTCACCATGACATAGGCCGTTGAAGCATCGCACTTGCTACTGAGGGTTTTGTCGTAGGGTGTACCCAGCCACATGAGGCCGCTGGTCCAATCGATATTCAGTATTTCAGTGACAAACTGAGTGTGGTCGGCTTGCAGGTATACATACAGCTCATGCTCGTCTTCATCGATGGTGGTGAGTAGTTTGCGCACAGTGGGTACTGCGCTCAAACTGAATTCCTCAAGCAGTTTTTGATCGCGTTCTGGGGCGATACTGGTGTTGTGACTCATGACTATCCCTCTGTACTGAATTCTTTGTTTTCTATTTGATACACCCAGGCCAACAATTCTGCAATCGCCTGGTAGAGACCCGGTGGAATTTGTTGGTCCAGGTCGACATTCATCAGCAACGAGACCAGCTCGCGACTTTCGTGAACAAACACTCCGGATTCTTTGGCTTTCTGGATAATTTGTTCTGCAATTAAGCCCTGACCTTTGGCCACCACCTTGGGTGCACCTGAGTGTTCTAGGTAAGCCAAGGCCACGGCTTGTTGGGGGCTGAGTTTATTCGCCAATTTCCAACCCCGTCGGTGTCATGAATTGGCCGTGGACCAGCTTGAGTCCTTTGTCATCCATGGCTTGCCGAAAGGTCTGCCAATGGGGATCAATGACCTGTTTGCTGCGTGCAGATCCGGTAATTTGCACATCACATTGTGAACCTACCATACGCACTCGGACATTCAGTTCACCCAAATGAGCCATGTCGAGTTTCAGGCGTGCAACCCAGGGGCGGGCAGGCTCCTCGCTGTTCGGCTCTTCCTGATCTCCGGCCTGTTCATGGTCTGGTTCAATGTCGATTTGAACCGGGTGTCCCAACAAGCCGCTAAGCGCCAGAGAAATTCGATTGTTGTCCAGTGCAGCCAGTTGCGCAGTAACCAGTTTGACCGATTGATCGACGGCAGAGGGGTTCAGACCTTTTTCCGAGATCACCTGTTCCTGTCCGAATCGCGCTTGAGGTTCTCTTGCAATTTGGTCGGTACTGCGTTGGCCATTGGCCCACTGTTGTAAATGCGATTCGTAAAACAAACCGCTGTTTTCTACGGCAGCACTGACCTGTTTTGCCAATACACCAGCAAGACTGTTGTTCAGTTGGTTCGATGTGTTCACACTTTGGGCTTGTTGCGCCTGGCTTTGAGGTGTAGTTTGCGCCACGGCGCGGGTATTGGGCGTTGTATTGTCGGGGTCAGCCAGCAAGACGTCGGGCAGGTTGGTTTGTGTTTGAAACTGTGCACTCAATTGCTTCAGGCTGGTCATCACCGAGGTGGACACTTGGGTAGGTGAACCCTGGCCCAAACGTTCAAGAAGACCAATCAGTCGCGCTGTGCCCGAGAGTCGATCCACGAAACTGGGGGAGTCCTGAGCCTCACCATCCTCAGTGGTTGCGGGCAAAGGCGTGAGCAGATTGCGGACTTCAGCAATTTTCTTACTGCCGCTGCTGCCACCTGCGGACAAGTCATCCCCTTTGCCGGACAGGGCAAAGGCGACGGTGACCATTTCGCCCGCAGTGAGCTGTCGTCCAGGAGGTAATTTGACTTGAATGTTCTGGCCGGCAAACTCCAGTTCTGCCTCATTGCCCGGACCTCCTTTCACCACACGCACCAAGGCGGTTTGCCCGGCAAGTTGCTGGGCTTGTGGTAGCGGGAGTTGACGGGTCAGTATGGCAACCACAGGTGCGATCTCGCCTTTGCCAGACGAAACACGATCCCCAGGATTGGATTGAAGTACAGAATTGACGCTGGGCGGAGCCGATTTAACCGGGGTTAATGTCATGTCTCACACCCGTTGCTTTAGCGCAATGGCTTAGTTGGACCCATAAGAGTTGCTGAGTTTCTGCGAGTTGTTGGCTGCGCGAAGAAATTCTTCCAACTGCTTAAGGCGGGGTTCAGTGATGTCGCGAATGGCAGCGTCATCAGCCAGAATCTTTTTCAGATAGCCAATGTGCTGGCTGCGTTCCTTTTCATTCAACTCGGTTTGTTGTGCTTCCTTGATTGCCTGAAGCTCGTGGATCAATTTTGAGCACTGTTCTTCAGCAGCACACAACTCATCCCAATTGCCGGCCTTGGCCGAATCAAGCATCACCTGGCTTTGATTCGCTATGGCAGCGTACAGCTTCATGATTGCACCGTTGTTGTCTGTCGCGAAGATCATGGTCGAGAGCGGTCCTAAATGTGTTGTTATGGTTTGGTGGCAGACTGGCCGATTTCCAGCCAGGCAGTGCGCAAGTCGTCCAGCAAGTCGATGCAGGTGTCCATGCGTTCCGGACTGTTTTGGGCGTTGGCCAAAATCAGTTCTTTGCCGATGTAGTCGTACAGTGCGAGCAATTGCTGAGCCAGCGCACCGCCAGCATTCACGTCCAGCGACGCAGTCAATCCGTCTTTGATGATGCGCAGCGCCTTGTCCACCGATTTGGTCTTCATCTCGATGTTTTGCATTTCAAGGTAAATTTTGGCTTTGCGAATGGCCTCGATTGCCCCTTCGTAAAGCATCACAATGAGGCCGTGGGGTGAGGCACTGTTGATGCCTGTTTCCAGTCCTACCTGTGCGTATGCTTTTGCGCCGTACATCATGGTGCGTTCACTTGGTAATTTGTCTTAAACAAATGGTAGGGCCTGTAGCCCCTGTTTGATCCGACTAAAAACAGGGGTTTTAGGGCACAGTTCCGCGCTTACCGCTGTTGGGCCAGCGCGGCCAGTTGCTGGCTGAGATAAGAGCTGGTTTGCTGCATGCTGGCCAACATCGAGTCCAGCGCCGTGAATTGGGCGCGGTAGCGCTTTTCCACCTGTTCAAGTCGCAGGTTGATTCGGTCTTCCTGGTCGTCCAGGCGGGATTTTCTGCTGTTTAGTCCATCTGTTCTGGATACCAGGGTGCCGCCTTCGTCGGTCAGGCTGGCAATCCAGTCGCTGAGCCTTTCAGCCAGGCCCTTGCTGAAGGTAATCGAGCCCATGTTGCCGCTGGCTCCTTGAACCACCGAAAATTGCAGACCCTCGCTGGCGTTTCCGGTAGCACCGGTCAGAACATTGCCCACACCTGTACCCGCCACACCATTGATGGTGCCTGCAATCGTATTGCTGCCATCGTAAGCCGTGCTTATATTGACTGCATAAGTGCCTTCCTGGGTCATGCTGCTCGCACCCAGGTACTTCACACGCGCGTCAGTGCTTGTCGCGGTGTTGGTGAAAACCTTTTCCAGAATGGAAGGGTCTGCAGCCACGGCTGAGTCAAGTTTGCTTTTGTTGAGTGACAAAACTCCGTCTTTGTCAAAGCTAAGACCAATGTCACTCAAGCCCAGGCCGTATTGGGCCACTTGTTCACGCAGAATATTGCGAAGACCACGTTCGAGCGTGGATGGTGTTGTTTCCTTGGACAAGGTGGCATCTTTTTGCTGCTGGTCTTTCAGATTGCCGCGAATCTTGTTGTAAGCGGACACGAAACCGTCCAGTGTGGTTTTCAGTGCCGTGTCATCCAGCCCAACTTCCAGATTCACTGCCGTGGTGGTCACGGCTTTCAGGTTCAGGGTGAGGCCCTGAACTGCATCAGTCACTGTGTTGCTGGCCTTGCTGACCGCCAGGTTGTTGATGGTGAAGTTGGCGTTTTGCGCCACTTGAAGCGAGCTGGCATTTTTACCTGAGCCTACTGCGGCTGTGGGATCAAAGGCTAGCCTGGACAGCCCGGCAGTGTCGGTGTTGTTCCCGTCGGCGTCAGCCACTTCCAGTTTAAAACCATTCACCGCACCTGTTTCCTTGCTGGTCAACACCAAGCGAGCGCCGGTACCGTCATTGATGATCGAGGCAGTTACGCCTGAATTCGAATCGTTAATGGCCTGACGAATGCCGTCCAGCGTTTGCTGCCCGGTGCCAATGTTGATGGTCACCGGGGTTTTATCCGGATTATTCGTAAAGGTGTTGCTGCCTGAGTCATAGCTGCCCAAGGTGATGGTCAGGCTGCCTGTACCGACGGTGGTGTCGGCCGTGGCCACACTGGATGCCGCCACGCTTTGGGCTTTGGCCAGTTGACTCACTTGTATGCTGTAAGTGCCTTTGGCGGCGCTGGCGCTGGCCGTCGCAGCCACCTGTTTGTCGTCGCTTGAAGTCACTTTCAATGGATTCAGATTGCTCAGGTTGCTGAGTTTGTCAGCGGCTGATTTCAGGTCTGCAAACGAGTTCTTGATGATGCCGTAGATGGAAATCTTGGTATTGATCGCAGTGCGTTCCTGACTTACTTTGGTCAGTGGAATACGTTCAGCAGCCATCAAAGAGCCGATGATGCCCTCAATGTCCAGTCCTGAGCCAATTCCTGCAGATGAGATTCCTACCATGATTTATTCCCCTTGTTGCGTTCTAGACTTCGCGAGACATGAGAACGCCTTGCATTTTCTCAATCGCTTTTGCGATCTTCAGCATTTCCACCGATGGAATCTGTTTCAGTACTTCCTGCGTTTCCCTGTCAACGATCTGGACAATCGGCTTGCCGTTGTCGCTGTCGACCAAAAACTTCAGGTTGGATTGATTACTCGTGAGTGCGGCGTTTGCTTTCTGAACCACTTCAAGCACTTCGCTCACGCTCAACTCGGCCCGTTCTCCCATGGGTGATTGGACTCCCATGTTTTGAGCCGGTTTAGTGTTCGTTGCGTCCTGCGGTTTCTGCAGGCCAGTTGCATAATCAGCCATGTTTGAAATGTTCATTTTCGCCACCTTTGCGAATTCTAAGCGGGCAAGACAAGACCCTATGACTTGATTAACGGCAGCTTTAGGGGTTTTCTTTAACGTTAAAAGCCCGGTGAGCTTGATTCACCGGGCTTTTTGTTCGATTTGAATCTGCTTTTGGCAAATTCTCGTCTGGTTTCAGATCAAATCTGAATTAACGCAGCAAGCTCAACACGTTGTTGGGCAACTGGTTGGCCTGGGCCAACAT